>Ga0123342_1010473_pt1 | contig 10598 bp, 15 predicted proteins | sample Turbeawhitnodule_FD_89960 | JGI IMG/M metagenome (GOLD analysis project Ga0123342, IMG submission 89960) | Root nodule microbial communities of legume samples collected from Mexico - Turtle bean Mexico white nodule | ecosystem: Host-associated > Plants > Roots > Nodule | place: Mexico: Nepantla... | reverse complement strand
GTTTTGTCCGGTTCAATTGCTTTCTTTAGAGTTTCAATCGGTTCATTTACTTTCTTGTTCAATTTAATCGGTTCAATTGGCAAGAAATGGGTCTTCCATGTGAGTTTGGTGTTTGGTGCAAGTCTTGGTGAGTTCTTGAAACATAAAACATTGATCCATCTCTATAAAAGTGCCTATTCAATCTCCAACTCAAGTTGATTCCATAAAATGTGAAAGAATCATCTATATCTTGCTATTGGAATCACATTAGAGGCTAACCCTGAGAAGTGTGTTGCAATCATAGTTATGCGAAGCTCGATCTCGGTGAAGGAAGTGCAGCAGTTGACAGGGTGGATGGCCGCTCTGTCCAGATTCGTGTCAATAGGGGGAGATAAGAGGCATCCCTATTTCGAATGCCTCAAGAGAAATAGCAGGTTAATCTGGACCAAGGAGTGTGAGGATTCGTCCTCAAATTGAAGAAGTACTTAGCCACCCTCCCAATATTGTGCAAGCCACAAACAGGCACCCCACTTCGATTGTACTTCGCAATCACAGATCGGGCGATCAATTCTATCCTAGGCCAGGAGCAGGATCAGGTACAAGACCAATATACTTCATAAGTAAATTATTGCAAGGGTCTGAGGTGAGGTACCAGGCCATAGAGAAGGCAGCGTTGGCAGTAGTGTTTTCAGCGCGAAGACTTCGCCACTACTTCCAGAGCTTCACAGTGATCTTGATGACAGACATGTCCATTCGCAAGGTCTTACAGAAGCCTGATGTGCCAGGATGAATGGTGCACTGGGCGGTGGAACTATCGGAATTCGATGTGCAGTACGAACCCAGAGGCCCTATCAAAGGCCAGGTTTATGCTGACTTCGTGATAGAGCTCTCCTCAGCAGCCACGCATCTAGAAGGAGCAGATTTCAGGTGGGTCCTCTCCTTAGATGGGTCCTCAAACCAATAGGGGAGTGGGGCTAGTGTCATCTTGGAAGGACCAAATGGGTTGCTGATCGAGCAGGCCGTGTGGTTTGCTTTCAAGGCCAACAATAACCAGGCAGAGTATGAGGCCCTGATAGTTGGAATGCTCCTAGCTAAAGTGATGGGGGCGAAAAGTTTGATGGCGAAGAGTGACTCCATGTTGGTAACAAAGTAGGTTACAGGAGAGTACCAAGCCAAGGACCCCCACATGGCCACATACCTACAATATTTTCAAATTTTGAAGGAGACTTTCACGGTGTTCGAGTTAGTACATGTCCCTCGAGAACAAAATGCCCGAGTTGACTTGCTAGCAAAGCTAACCAGTTCAGGCAAGGGGGGCAGACAGAGGACAATCATACAGGAGACCCTGAGGACACCTCGAACATCCACAGACGACACAGCGGAAGTCCAGCAGATAAGCACCTCAGAGGGTGTTAAGAGAAGTCATCGGTCATTAGCTCAGGAAACCCTGAAAACACCCAAAATAAGCTCATACACTTTACCAGGGGAAGAGTCAAAGCAAGTTTTCCTGGTTTATGGAGACGAAACCTAGATGACGCCCTATCGACGCTGCTTGGTTGATGGGATACTCCCGCTGGAACCCATAGAGGCCAGAGTAGTCAAAAAGAATTTGAGCCAATACAACCTGATCGACGAGGATTTGTTTAGACATGGGTTTACTCACCCCACCCTGATATACGTAAGTGGTAAGCAGTGCACATGCATTATGGCATAATTTCACGAAGGGATATGCGGGAGTCACATCGGTGGGCGAGCTCTCTCGTCGAAGGGTGTCCGTGCCGGGTATTATCGGACAACCATGAGGGAAGACTGAACGAGGTATGCACAGCGATGCAAGCAGTGCCAACAACATGCTAACTGGCACAAGGCGCCCCCATAAGAGTTGAGATCGATCTGTAGCCTATGGCCGTTTCATACCTGGGGAATCGACATTCTGGGGCCGTTCCCTTTAGCAGTGCGACAAATGAAGTACCCCGTGGTTGCCATTGAGTACTTCACAAAGTGGATAGAGGCTGAGCTAGTAGCGCATATCACACCCCATAAGGTCCAACACTTTGTGTGGAAGAACATAGTATTCCGCTTCGGGGTCCCAAAGCAGTTGTTGTCCGATAATGGCACCTAGTTTGCAAGCCAACAATTGGGCAAGTTGTGCATAGAGCTGGGGATAAAGCAGTTGTTTGCACCAATCGAACACCCCCAGACGAACGGGCAGGTCAAGTCTGCGAACAGAGTTCTGCTCAGAGGTTAGAAAAGAAGGCTGGAGAAAGCCAATGGGACATGGGCATAAGAAGTTCCTAGAATTGTGTGGGCTTACCACACCACTCCCAAGTCCACTACCAAAGAGACGCCCTTTAGCTTGGTATATGGTTCAGACACGATGGTTCCTGCAGAAATCCAGGAGATCTCACCACGTTTTCAGAACTTTGTGGCTGAAGAATCTAACGAAGAGAGAAAGGTGAACCTGGATCTACTGGATGAAGTCATGGAAGAAGCGAGGATCAAGGCAGAAGCCTTGAAGAGAAAGGTGGAGTACAGGTACAACTCTAAGTTGAGACCTCGGCAGTTCCAGGTCGCCAACCTTGTGATGCGAAAGGCCCACCCATACTAGTTAGAAAACAAGTTGTCTCCCAAGTGGATTGGTCCCTTCCGTGTGACAGAGGCCCTTGGGAATGGAGCATACAGGCTCAAGAGTTTAGAAGGTGGAGCAATCCCTCATACATGGAACGCAACCAACCTTAAGTTTTATTGCAGTTAAGTTATTGCATTGTACACAATTTTAGGGGACATTCTTTTTCCCTTATAAGGGTTTTTTAATGAGGTCACCCAATAAAATTTTAGTAATCCAGTTAAAGAGAAATATTTTGTAGAGTGCAGTTAATGAACCTCTCCTTTGGGTTAGAAACCTCAAGATTGGGAGTAGTATGGTTCTTTGTGAGCCTCCCTCTTGAGTAAGAACACCAAGGTCGAGAACAGTACGGTTCACCAATCAAAATCCTCCCTTACCTTTGTACAGTTGGGGCGAGGTCAGTAAAACGAACTTCTCCCTTGGGTTTGATACGCCAAGATCGGGAATAGTATGGTTCACCAATCAAAGTCCTCCCCTACCTTTGTTCAGTTGGGGCGAGGTCAGTAAAACGAACCTCTCCTTTGGTTTGATACATCAAGATCGGGAATACTATGGTTCCTAAGTGAGCCTCCCTCTTGTGTGAGTTCACGAAGGCTGAGAACAGTATGGTTCACCAGAGAAACCCTCCCTTGCCTCTATACGGCAAGGACGAGGTCACTAAAACGAGCATCTCCCTTGGGTTAGGAACACCAAGACTAGGAATAACATGGTTCTTAGTGAGCCTCCCTCTTGTGTGGGAACGCCAAGGTCGATAACAAAACAATTGCCAGTTAAAATTCTCTCCGGCTAGGGCATGGACATAAAGAAAGACCTCTTCCTTGTATTGTAAGGCAAGGCTAGATTGGGTTCTAGTCACATGTCTCTTTTATCCCTGTATGGAAAGGTCGAGCCTAGCTAAGTGAAAATCTCCCTCGTCTTGTAAGGCAATGTAGAGAGTGGCCGGTGCCTAGTTGAAGATCTCCCTTGACCTTATGAGTCAAGGTTGAAGAGCAGCATCTCCCTTAACTTTGTTTGGCAAAGGATAGGGCGAAGTAAGAGCTTGGGTAAGCATTGCCTCTACCCTAAGACGATAAGACTAAAGTCAACAAGCGGTAAGGAAGCGTGCTACCTAAGACAGAAAGACCCTAAAGGCATTGATTAAACGTGCTACCTAAGGCAGAAATACCCTGAAGGCGTTATTAGTTTAAGCAAGTCAAGCGAAGCAGTTAACAATGACGAGGGGAACGAGATCAGATAGGAAGCAGATTTCGTAAATATAAGTAATCTATATATACAAGTTATCAATATGTTCGTCAAGCTGTTAAATTACAATAAGAAAGGAATCACTCCTTGGCATCGACCAGCCGCCCATCAACGATCTTCTTTGATAAGCCGGTTTGGGAGAGATCCACCCCAGGATACGCGCAGGCAACCTGGGCCTTGGCATCCTCAAACCCAGCCGCATAAGAATCAGCAGCATCATTGGTGAGCTCCTCCTTGGTTTGATTGAAGAGTTCGTCCTTGCGGACTAACTCTCCCTCCAGCTGGCCAAGCCACACCTCCTGCTAGGTCGCCCTTTCCTCCAGCCTTGCCATCTTAGCCTGGGACGCCTCAACTTTCTCCTGCAAGTCGATGACCTCATTTCGGAGAGACAAGACCTTCAAATGAGAACTTAGGGCCTCCTGGGACTTCTTGAAGAAAAGCCTCTTGGTCTCCTTTTTGGTTTGGCAAAGGTCTGTCACCTCGAGATATAGTGCGGTCTCCCGTTGTTTGAGCTTTTTGATCTGGAGTGCGTCTTGACTTGTTGCCTCCCTCAACTCATGCATCCCAGTATGCAATTCTTGCACCTTGGTCATGGCAAGACTGGATGCGACGAGGAATTCCCCAAGGCCCTTAGTTTCACGCCCTTACAGGGGTCTTCGCCCAGGCTCCACCATCTCCCGGTCGTGGAAGGATTTAAGGGCCTATTGGAGGAAGGCAAGCAGTTCCGCAGTAGGAGGTGAGCCAGGATCACTTCTAGGGGCACTCTCCCCTCCCCCCCGCGTTCGTTTCCTCTTGAAGACGGGGCCAAAACAGGTGTCCTCGTCCTCAGAGGCAGTTGCCTCCACTACCCCCTTCTGCCTATGATCCATATGGGCTAAAGCAGAAGGGCTTGGGCAGTGGTAGCAGCAGGAGGAGCATCAACAAGAGTCGAGGCATCGGCATTAGATGGGTCAGGGGCAACTTTGCGTTTGAGGGCTATCTCAGCAAGTTGCCTCCTCTTTTCAGCATTGAGCACCATGCCTGCACAAGAAAACAACAATGCATAAGAAGCTAAACCAACACAGTATGCAAGTAGCGACAAGTATGAAGCAGAAACAGAAAAGGTACCAATGTAGCCCTTGAGAGCCTTGGGGTTGTACTCGAGATTGATCAGCTCCACAGTGTTAAACACCGCCCCCGAATTGGAGAAAAACTTGCATATCTCTCGGTCTTGCGGGGCCAAGTCCTCAAGGCTCCTAGGCTTCTTGAGCCCTGGTTTCTCCACCCAGTAGAGTGGGAACCCATACAGCAAAGTAGGATCATGCTTGTTGCAGCATATCTTAAAGAACTTCCCTTTGAAGCCCTTATAAGACTGTTGGAAGAGGGTCAGGAGAACTCTCCCTACCACCCCATTGAAGCTCATCCACAACTTCTTCCTAAGGTTCTTCGCCTTGAAGAAGTAGAGGAAGACGTCCACAAATGGCGTATGGCCAAGGTGGTTACAAAGGATGGCGAAGGCCTATACAAAGGCCCAGTTGTTGGGGTGCAGCTGGGCAGGGGCCATGTTGACCTCAGTTACGAGAGCATGCTTGGATCCCGTGAAAGGAAGGCAAAGTTTGAGCCGCTTAAAGGAGGTGGCATACATGAAGAAGAAGGGTTTTTCGGGGGTCGCGCGGTTGTCGACACACACGGGTTTACCCTCCTTACAGGGCAGAACCTTCACATAAACATCATGCTCGCTCCCGAAGACGTGGAACTTCTTGTCAGACTCGCTTTTCTTGTACGCATCAATGTCCTTAAAGGTGTTTATTTAATAAGTTTCGGCCAGAAGGTATCGGGAACCCAGTGATAGAGTGATTTGTAGTCGATGGAAGGTGGAGGGTTTGGTATTGTTCTCGCCGGTTGACTCGAACGACAGCCTCAGGCCCCGCCTGTCTCCTCCTTCAGTCAAACTTCCTTGGGTTGAAGAACGCTTTCCTGCAAAGACAAAGGGCGCATTTATAGTTGTTTGCACTTCGACGCTCAAGTTAGTAAAGGCTAAAGAAATAGTATTGTATATAAAGCAATTTCAGTCTTAGCAACGTCATACCTTGCTAGGGTTCTTACCACCCTCTTTATTAGGGGTGGCAAAGCGGGGCAGCCCGCCCCGCATAGGCCAGCCCTGCACTTGGCCCGCAAAAATGCGGGGCAGGTTGGCCCGCCCCACAAAGTTATTGCGGGTTAGAATTCCCGACTCGCCCCGCATAAGAGCTAGCCCGCGGGTTTGCGGGGCAGTCCGCAGTTTTTCTTTTTAAAATAAATATTATTTTTTTTACATTTTGTTCTTAAAAAATTGTCAAATTACACCTATATATTTGTTCCTATCAAATCCAATTTTTTTTTTCTTCCTTTTCAAACATAGTCAAACATCAAAAAATTAAACATTAAGATAAATATCAAATATCACTATTCTTCCACTTCCAAAATATTAAACATACCTAATTCCAAAACATTAAACATAAACATAAACATTAATTAAAAAACATTAAACATAAACATTATTGACATTCTTCCATTTCAATAACATTGCATGTCGCCTTAGAAGAACTTTCATTCATTTTTTCATAATTATAATCTTCTCCGTCATCTGCACACATTAAAAAATGACATTTTTTTTCTTGCGGGTTAGCGGGTTGAAAAGGTTAGCCCGCCTCGCGTTTTTTACCTGCGGGCCGCGGGCCGGGCCGCATGGCCCGCCCCGCTTTGCCATCCCTACTCTTTATAGGTTGTATCAAGGGTTACTTATGTGATATGCTCCCACGTCTCTTAGTGGGCTTAGGGTTCCTGGGAGAATGTCCTTGCGCTGCTATTACACAATCTTAATGTAATTTGGCACATAGGACTTCCCTTTTCAGAAATGCAAAGACCTAACAACGTAGCCACCAAGGTACCTACTCATGTACCAACGTTGCGACATCATCTGTTCTGTGGGTGCCCTAAGTATTCACGTGCCATGCATGCAGTCTTTCCCTAGAAACCCTAACCCTAACGGGCCTTAGTGCCTCCAAGGAACACTTGCTTGTGCCGTACCCGAATGTACCATACACACCCCATGCATGATCCTCTCATGACTTAGGTCCTTTTTGGTATATGGGTGTTAACTCATACTATTTGCGGGGCCCAGCTTACGTGGCCCATTATTACTGTTGGACCACCGAGGTCCAATGTCTTTCTTTGCCACCGATGACCGATGTCTTTCTCTGGCGCCGATGACTGAGGTCTTGTTAGTACAGGTGTAGTTTTGGTCAGTACAGGAGAAAAAAGAAGAAAAAATAAAGGTTTAGAGGAGGAAAATGGCACGACTCAGGAAAACCAGAAAAACAGAGACACAAAAATGAATAACATAAATCAAAAAGTGCGAAAATATAAATAGTCCCAGAACAGTTATAGCATGCTATGAACATCGAAATCATAAAGTAAGGGCAATCGTGGAGTAAAAAGCATACCTTTGAATAAGTTAGGGTTCGAAGGTTGAAGTGTTCGAAGAAGAAGAGATAGCGTTTCCAGAGTAAGAAATGCTTGAGAAATGCTAAGTGAAGTAATGAAATAGTGAAGGAGCGTAGGGGTTTGAAGAGTTTAACATATACGAAGAAGCGCATGCGGCAACGAGCCTTAGCCATTGATCTTGCCACGTGTACGCTGATAAAAAAGTATGGTAAGATATCACTTCGATGCAGTTCGAGCCTGGGGAGCTTGTGTACTGGCCAAGACCTCGGTCATCAGTACCAGAGAAAGACATCGGTCATCGGGCCATAGAAAGACATCAGACATTTGTGGTTTGATAGTAAAGGTGGGTCACGTAAGCTGGGCCCCACAAACAGTATGAGTGAACACCCAGATACCAAAAAGACCTAACTCACGAGAGGATCATGCATGGGGTTTGTATGGTACATTCGGGTATGACACAAACAAGTGTTCCTTGGACATGCTAAGGCCCGTTAGGGTTAGGGTTTCCAAGGAAAGACTGCATGCATGACACGTGAATACTTAGGACACCTACATAACAGATGATGTCGTAGCGCTAGTATTTGAGTAGGTACCTACCCTGGCGACTACGCTGTTAGGTCTATGCACTCCAGAAAAGGGAAGTCCTCCTATGTGCCAGATTACGCTAAGATTGTGTAATAGCGGCGCAAGGACAATCTTCCAGGAACCCTAAACCCACTAATCGACATGGGAACAAAACAGAAGTAACACTAGATATAACCTATATAAAGGGTGGTAAGAACCCTAGAAAAGGTACGCCGTTTCTAAGACTGAAACTGCTTTACACACATTATTGTTTCTTTAGCCCTTACTGACTTGAGCGTCGGAGTGCAAACGGTCGTTAGGGCGCCCCTTTGTCTTTGCAGGAAAGGCGTTCTTCAACCCAAGGAAGTTTGACTAAATGAGGAGACAGGCGAGGCCTGGGGCTGTTGTTAGAGTCAACCGGCAACCAAGTCATGCCTCGTCCCCGTTCGCGCCTCCATCGTCGCACGCCCCGTCACTGCACGTGCCTCTGTCTCAGTGAACTCCCAGCCACACTCGCGCGCACGCCTTTGTCACCACACGCGTGCGCCCATCGTGTTGTGCCAACTCACCGCGTGCGCCTCTGTCTTAGTGAACTCCCAGCCACCGCTCGTGCGCACGCCTCTGTCAGCACTGGCATGCGCCCCATCACCGTTTCACCGTGTCCACAAGTAACGCCAACTTCCCCTTCTTCTTGTGCTGCTTTTTTGCCTTGTCATTGCCCCGTAAGCCTCTGCGCCAACATTCCCACATTTCCGTTGAAAGGCGCCAACTTCTCTGCCAGTTTTGTTTCGCTCCATTTTCAGGTTAGTGTTTTTTTTTATTTAATAATATATTAAATTTTATTTTGTATATATTTTGTTATTTAATAATTATTAGATATGTTTTTATATATTGTTTAAATGCATTGAATGTTCCGATTTTGAGTCTGGAGATGTCTGACCTTCGACAATTTTGATTTAGTTTTTAATGATTAGATGTTGTTTTTACATATTGAATGTACTGATTCTGAGTCTGAAGGTGTCTGACCTTCGGCAATGTTGATTTAGTTTTTAATAATTAGATTGAACGTACTGATTCTGAGTCCGAAGGTGTTCAACCTTCGGAAATAATGAATTAGATAGTACATTTGATTATATGGAATACGTTGATTCTGAGTCCGGGGGCGTTTGACTTTTGCTAATTTTGATTTAGATTTTCTTAGTTTACCAATTCTATGGATCGGAGTTGGATTAATACACCAAGGATAAGTGATGCTTACTGTATTGGACCAGAGCGTCGGGCTCAGTGCTCGGTGATCGGACATCAACATTTGCGTCAAGCAGGTCAACTCGGTGGTCTGGTCGTGATAATGGGCCACGAAAGTGGGTCTCAAGTATGTGTGCGCTGAGGTTCATTCATATACTCAATGTGTATGAGGCATGGTCAACGAAAAATTGTGAGTGGTGTGTTTAGTACATTTGGGTCAAGCACAAGTAAAATATTCTCTAAAAACGCCAAATTCAAATAGCGCAAGCGTTTTGCAGATAACTTGCAAGCATGATATGTAAAGGCATGTACACCTCCAGTGGACAGATGGGCCCCCTGATGTTGGTACATGAGTTGGTAGCCTAGGGACCATGCTGATAAGATTATGCACTCCAAGGAGGAAAGATTATGGCGGTTGTCATACTAAGATTGTGCGCATTGTAACAGACTCTCCTCCCATCAAACCTACTTTCACTCGAGATAAGGTTCTCGTGAGAGAAGGGTTGTTACAAGAAGTAACCTAAAAGTAGTCTATAAAAGGGACTTCAGATCCCTGGTAAAGGTACACCGTTTCTAAGACTAAAACTACTTGATTACTTACTCATTGTTTCTATAAGCCCTGTACTAACTTGATCGTCAGAGTGCAATCAACAAGTAGGGCCCCCTCTGTTTCAAACGGAGTTGCGTTCCAACACCGAAAGGAAAGAGCAAATCCCAGTAGAGGCAGACGGAGTCATAATTTGTTCCCAGACGACGACCTGGTCAACCGGCAAGAACACTTACGAAAAAGGGGTCAAAAATTCTTACAGTTTGCGCAACATAATGCCATTAGTAATCATAATGGAGAATAAGGTGTCCTTGTGTCAATTGTTTGAATGGAAGGATATTAAGTGTTTCCGAATTTAGAGAACATCTTTTGTGTGATGGATTTTTGAAAAATTATACAACATGCACCTGGCATGGTGAATTGTTAGACTTGCCAACTGTGCACGGAGATTCGGAGGAAGTTGATTTCTCAGTGAATGATAGATTAGAAGAAATGATTCTTGATGTGGGAGTAGAATCTTTTGCTAATGTAGTTTTCAAAAATATGTTTAATGATGCAGAGACTCCTTTCTATCCTGGTTCAACTAACTTCACACGATTATCAGCAATGTTAAGGTTGATGAATTTGAAGGCAATGGATGAATGGGCCACATAATTGCTCCAATTGCTTAAGGACATGCTTCCAGAAGGAAATACCTTACCCGACAAACAAAATACTTTGTTCGATGGGTATGGAGTATAAAAAAATACATTCATGTCCTAACGATTATATTTTATACAAAATGAGCATGAATATTTAAAAAGATGCCCCAGGTGTGGTTTGTCACGTTATAAGGTTAAAGTTGGTCAGAATGATGAAATTGATGAATTCACAAAGGAAGGTCCTCCTGCTAAGGTTGTTTGGTATCTTCCAATAATTCCAAGGCTTAAG
>Ga0123342_1010472_pt1 | contig 10599 bp, 8 predicted proteins | sample Turbeawhitnodule_FD_89960 | JGI IMG/M metagenome (GOLD analysis project Ga0123342, IMG submission 89960) | Root nodule microbial communities of legume samples collected from Mexico - Turtle bean Mexico white nodule | ecosystem: Host-associated > Plants > Roots > Nodule | place: Mexico: Nepantla... | reverse complement strand
TAATCTTGTGATTAACCTTGCTGAATTAAAAGCTTTTCAAACAAAAACAGTGCTGAAATAAATCTGTTCATTTTCACATAAATCGATTTATTTTCTGTAAAACTGTGTTAAACACTGTTTCTGATAGAAAGTTTTAAAAGGTCAATTCACCCCCTCTTGAACTTTGGCACTATTAAACCTAACAACATGGACACCTATCTATATATTATATAATTATGAATTATATAAATTGACAATAAAGATTTATGTGCACAAGTATGTTCCAGATTAATTTTTGGAGCATAAAGATGTTTTTTATAACTGTTTCACAAGAATTTTTTTCTTATTTTTATAATCATAATAACAATTTATACAATAAAATTTGAATTTTTAGAAAATTAATGTATTTTTCCTTTTTAAAATTGTGTTATAACCGTACTAGAATTGTCAGAAATCTAACAAATACTTTTTGAATTGGACATTTCACGGATACGTGTCCTACAGGTGTCACACCAGTGTCGGTGTCCGATACGAGTATCGGGCACCAACATGCCATTTAAGAAGAGTGTCCGAGCTTCATAGGACAAAATCCATTTTTGAATAAACTGCCATATTTCCAATAACGCTAAATAAATGCGCCCAAAATTTTATTTTATATTAAAGAATCAATTAATATAATTGTATATAATTATATTTATTAATTTAAATAATGTTATTAATGGTTAAAGTATAATTATATTTATTTAACAATAATAACTATATGATTTGATATAATAAAAAAAATGTGAATATATAATTTGATATATAATATTTTTAACCGTTTATATTGTTCTCGTACCAACAAGGTTAATAAATGAGATTTACAACTTTTTAGAGTTTTTTAATAAAGTAATACTTGTTTTTCTTATTTTATTTTAAAATAGGTGTTAATTATATATTAATTTTATGATTATATTTATATTTTATTGTTTATTTACTTTAATACATTATCTTATACATAATAAAAGTAATAATTATAATTAAATAATTATATATTATGATGTTAATGATAAATTTTATTATATATTTTTAGAAACAATTGATCAACTTAAGTTTAAAGAGAATAAGAATGTTTTTTTTTTCATAATTAGATGTTAAAATACTAACTTTTATCCATGCGACTGTGGAATATTTGGAGATCCCAAGATATGCATAAATAATTATATACAATCCCAACTTCTTGAATATTTATATATATATATATAAATAATAATAATAATAACTAATTTAGTTATAATTAACTGAATGATCAACCTTAAGTAATATTTAACTTAGATTCAAAAGCCTATAAATACATATTCATTCTCTAGGAATTATTTACTTAATTTTTTCATTTGATACTCATATACTCACAATCTTAAATTTCTCTGGTTCCTATTGACTTAAGAGTTGGAGAATATTCTATAGGTAGATTTAATTGATATTTCTAAATAACTCAGTGTTGAACAACAATTATATCCTTTGTCTAACATGAAAGTTTTTTTTATAAAAAAACAACAATTATATCCTTGTTGCGAAAACTTCTTCAAATTATCATTTATCATTCAATTATTGAATATCAAATTTCTTTTTGGTTCGAGGGAAACTTCTCCAAGTTATCATTTATCATTCAATTATTGAATTTTCTTTGAGGGCAAAAACAATCCATGATATACTTACTTTATTAAAAAAAACATTTGCACAAGAAAATAAAGTTCCTAAATTGTACTTTGAAGTTCAAAAATTATCCATGAACTTGGGCATGATTACACACAAATATGCTTCTGTGAATGATTGCATTCTTTATTCAAGTGACTATTTGAAATCAACTTCTTGTCCAACTTGTAATTTTTCCCAGAATATAAAGATTTACACAAAAAGTTTTCTCAATTCAACTGATTATATTGATTGGAAGAAATGACTTAGCAGAGTGCACAACTAATGGAAATCCAATGATTTCTATGGAAGTTATTGATGATGCAAATGTTGATTTAAGATAGGATGAAGAAAACAATATTATTGATGAAGATGATATTGATGATAATTGATTATTGATTGATATCATTTTGTAAAACAAACTTTTTTATTAGTTATATAACTATTATTTACTTTTATATATATATATATATATATATATATATATATATATATATATATATATATGAGAGAGAGAGATTTAGGCAATTTAAATTTTATATGTTGAATTTAAATTTTAAGTGAATATGTTAATTACTAATATCATAATAAAATGTACAAAACTCTCATATATCGATAAAGATATCAAAATATGTATTGTAATTATAAAGTGACACAATGTGTGTAAAATTGTATTTGGAGTAAAAGAACACATATTCAAATCTAAAACAAAACAAATTTAATATTTTTTTTAATTATTATTAATATAATAATAACAAAAATTAATATTATATGATATTTTATATTAATAAATAATTATTTGTGGCATATAAATTTTGTTATTTTAAATGAAATTTTCGTGAAAAATTAAAAAATAGTCACAATTAATACACAAATAGTGACAAATTTTATATTTATCACTATTAATTGCATTATCACAAAATGAAAATATTATTAACTTGTACCGACCAGTCCTCGGACCCCGATGTTGGAGATCGATGTCAGACCTCACCAGTAGAGGGAGAGATCGGACATCGACGGTCCGAAACAATTATATTGGGCCACATAAGGTGGGCCCCAGAATTACACTAGTTATCAGTTGAAAACATCAAATATGAGGAAAGCCTAAGTCACGAAGGATCCATGTAGGTGGTGTGTATAGCGCATTCAGGCACGACACGAGTAAATAGTTCCTAGAAGCGTTAAGGCCCATTAGGGTTAGGGTTTCCGAAGGAAGCTGCATGCATGACATGTGAATACTTAGGAAACTCGCAAAACAGATGACCCTAGAGACTTGGTGCACAAGTTGGTACCCAGGCGGCCATTCTGTTAGTTGTTGCACTCCAGTTAAGGGAAGTTCCATGTGCCAGATTACGCTAAGATTGTGTAATAGTGGCGCAAGGACATTCTCCAAGGAACCCTAGACATGGGTAACAAAACAAAGGTAAACCCTAGTTTCAACCTATATAAAGGGTGCTAAGAACCCTAGCAAGGTACACAGTTTCTAAGACTGAAACTACTTTATACACTTAGTGTTTCTTTGCCCTAATACTGACTTGAGCGTCGGAGTGCAAACGGTCGTCAAGGCACCCTTTGTCTTTGCAAGTGGGAGATTCTTCAACCAAGGAAGTTCGATTCTCAGGCGGAGATAGAAGGGCCAAAGGCTGCCGTAAGAGCCAACTGGCGAATCGAGTCAACCGACGAGAACATTTGGCGCCCACCGTGGGGCTCGATAAAACAAGGTCACACTCGCAATCGTATTAAGAGTTTACCAATAAGATGAGGAGTACGAGGCAAGGATCTGCTGTGGCTGCAGGTGTCGTGCCCCCTGCAGGGGACAACGTCACCATGCAACAACTCATGGAGACCATGTGCGCCCTCTAAGAGGCGGTAGTGACATCTAGGGTTGAAATAGCCGCATCATAGGCGGACAACGAAGAACTGCGCAAAACTAATGAGGAACTGCGCAAAGATTTGCATTAGGCAGGGGAGCGCGCGGTGGATGAGCGTGCCCCACCCATACCACTTAGGGCACGTCCCATGCCGTTCTCTCAGGCGATTATGGATACTGCGTTGCCAACCACGTCTATGGGCCCGAAAGTCACCTTCACAAGTGTAGAGGAACTAGAGGCTCACCTCATAGCGTTCCACACCCAGATGATGTTCACACGGGGATCTGGCGCTCTATACTGCAAGCTGCTGATGAGCACGTTGGCAGGCGCGGCGTTGGAATGGTGTGTCAGTCTCCCTGACGGACACATCACTACCTTCAACCAGTTTGCGACGCTGTTCAGAGAGTAGTACCTCATCAATAGGGCTCCCCCTCGAATCTCCTACGATGTCTTTGACATCAAACAGTACCAGGGAGAGTCCTCAATTAGAGGTTTGGAGTCTAGGTGGTTTGGTTAAAACCCACAGATGAGGCCATAACGGTGCACGTCTTCACCAAGGGAATGCTGGCAGGACTCTTCAGTGAATCACTACCTATGTTCTACCCAAAGACGTTCTGCGAGATCAGGCGTCGGGCTTTGGCGCACATCGCCACGAACGATCGAGTCACAGTGAAACGTGGCTTCGTTAGTCCTGTCCGACTTCGAGCAGCAGGTCGACCTCAACCCATGAGGGTGCACGAGGCGACCATAGAGAAGAAGGGCTCGGGGAAGAAGCAACCTTACGAAAAGCCCCAGACTGGAACACACACGTGGAGAGACCCTCCCCCCAAGCATAATTTTCGTGTAGAGCTCAAGGAGCTGATCGCTATTCCTAACATAGCGGCAAGATTGAAGATACCCCCGAAGACAGACAAAAAGATGGGGCCTAACAAGAAACGCTTGGTGTGAATTCCACCAAACATATGGCCACCCCATACGCAACTGCTTGGCCCTGGCACACCAATTGGACGAGCTAGTGAAAAATATATTCTTGAAGGACTACCTCCAAGAGCCGCAGGAGGATCAGGCGTTAGTGGCCATAAGAGGATCAGGCGTTAGTGGTCGCAGGAATAGATCAGGGACACGGGGTGCCCATTCATGGTGAAATCAACACCATCTCTGGAGGGTTCTTAGGAGGAGGATGCACCGCCTCCCAGCGAAAGAAGTACGCGTGAGTGGTGATGGTAGTAGAGGTGCAGGAGGCAGATAATACTCTCGATGTTGACCTCGTCTTCACCAAGGCTGACTGCCAGGACGTCGTCCCACATGACAACGACCCAATGGTGATTTCTGTAGTAACGACAGGAAGGAGGGTGCATCGCGTCCTCGTGGACTAGGGAAGTTCAGCCGATGTGATGTTCTGGTTGACCTTCAACAAGTTACAGTTGCCTCTAGACTAGTTGAGGCCTTACACCGGGTGTTTGTATGGTTTCCCTGGAGACCATGTGGAGGTGCGGGGTCACATAGAGCTGAGGACGACCTTCAGGGACGGTACAACCTCGCGTACTGCAAACATCAGGTACCTCGTTGTTAACACTCCATCAGCCTATAATATACTTTTGGGCAGACCTGCTTTGAACAGGATTGGGGCGGTGGCCTCCATGAGGCACATGTAGATAAAGCTGCCTTCCCTTGAGGGTATGGTAATCACCATCAAGTCTGATCAGAAAGAGGCTAAGAAGTGTTACGAAAATAGCCTCAAGACGAAGAGAGGAGTGTTCGTTGTTACCACTCAGCCTCTAAGGGAAGAAGGGGTCACCTGCACAGAGATCGCTCGGGAGAGACGACCCGAACCTATCAAAGACATGTTAGAGAGGGAGATCAGTGGGAAGATGTTCAAGCTTAGCAAATCCTTAGGCCAAGAGACATAGGATCAGATCGCCGAAGTCATAGCACGACACCTTAATGCTTTTGCATGGTCTGCCTCTGACATGCCTGACATAGACCCTGACTTCTTGTGTCATCGTCTCAACATGGACCCTCAAGTCCGACCTGTTCGCTAGAGAAGACGAAAGTTCAACGAGGAGAGGCGTCATGTCGTTAGAGAAGAGACAGAGAAGCTGCTGAGGGCTGGCCACATCAGGGAGATTCACTACCCCGAGTGGCTGGCGAACGTGGTGCTAGTGAAGAAGGCCAATGGGGAAATGGAGGATGTGCGTCGACTTCACATACCTCAACAAGGCCTGTCTGAAGGACTCCTACCCATTGCCCAGTATTGATGCTTTGGTGGACAGTGCGTTTGGTTGCAGATTACTCAGCTTCCTGGACGCCTTTTCTAGTTACAACTAGATCATGATGCACCCTAGGGACGAGTGCAAGACAGCGTTCATGACAGAGTTGTCTTGTTATTGCTATAAGGTGATTCCCTTTGGGCTCAAGAATGCAGGAGCGACTTACCAAAGGTTGATGGACAGAGTGTTAGCGCCCATGTTAGGACGAAATGTCCAAGCATATGTGGATGACATGGTGGTCACCTCCCAGCAGAGGGACCAACATGTAGCAGACCTGAATGAGCTATTCACCACAATAGCCAAGTACAGGTTAAAGCTGAACCCAGAGAAGTGCATGTTCGGGGTAGAGGCATGCAAGTTCTTGGGGTTCCTACTCACTGAACGTGGGATAGAGGCGAATCCTGAGAAGTGCGCTGCAATAATAGCAATGGGGAGCCCGATCTCAGTTAAGGAGGTGCAGCAGTTGACAGGGCGCATGGCCGCTCTGTCCAGATTCGTATCAGTAGGAGGAGATAAGGGGCATCCTTATTTCCAGTGCCTGAAAAGAAATAACAGGTTCGTATGGACCAGGGAGTGCGAAAAGGCGTTCTTAAAACTGAAGGAGTACCTGGACAGTCTACAAGTGTTCTGCAAGCCATAGTTGGGTACTCCACTCCGCCTGTACTTCGCAGTTACAGAAAAGGCGATCTGTTCGGTCGTGGTGCAAGAGCAGGACCAGGTATAGAAGCCAATTTACATTGTCAGCAAAGTGTTGCAGGGGCCAGAGGTGAGATACCAGGCCATAGAAAAAGCAGCCCTGGCATTAGTGTTCTTAGCAAGAAGACTTCACCACTACTTTCAGAGCTTCACCGTAATAATGATGACATACCTTCCAATTTGTAAGGTCTTGTAGAAACCGGATGTGGCAAGAAGGATGGTGCGATGGGCAGTAGAGCTATCAAAGTTTGATGTGCAATATGAACCTAGAGGCCCCATTAAAGGCCATATTTATGTTGATTTCGTAGTAGAGCTCTCCTTGGCTGTCACGCACCAAGAAGGAGCAGGTTTCAGATGGGTACTCTTCGTAGATGGTTCTTCCAACCAACAGGTAGTGGAGCTGGTGTCATCTCGGAAGGGCCAAATGGGCTACTAATTGAGCAGGCCCTGCGGTTCGCTTTCAAGGCCAGTAACAACCAGGCAGAGTATGAGGACCTGATCGCTGGAATGCTGCTGGCTAAGGAGATAGGTGCGAAAGGTTTGCTAGCGAAGAGTGACTCCTTGTTAGTCACATGTCAGGTCACGAGGGAATACCAAGCTAAAGACCCTCAGATGGTCGCATACCTAGAATACGTTCAGGTTCTAAGGGAGACGTTTTAGGTGTTCGAGCTAGTCCATGTGCCCAGAGAACAGAATGCCCGAGCTGACTTGCTAACAAAGCTCGTCAGTTTGGGCAAGGGGGGCAAACAAAGGACCGTTATTCAGGAGACCTTGAGGACACCTCAAACTACCACAAACAATATGGTAGAAGTCCAACAGATCGACACTTCGAAAGGGGTGAGGAGGAGTCATCGGTCGGTAACGCAGGAGACGTTAAAAACACCCAGAATAAGCGTGTACCTAGTTGTTAGGGAAAGGTCGTCGCAGGTTTGCCTAGTTGAAACAGGAGAAACTTAGATGACAACCTACCAACGCTACTTGGCTGATGGGGTACTCCCGCTAGAGCCTACGGAGGCGAGAAAAATCAAGAAAAATTCGAGCAAGTACACCTTGATCGATGGAAAGCTATTCAGGCATGGGTTCACCCACCCTATCTTGGTGTGTGTAAGTGGGGAGAAATGCACGTGCATTATGACAGAACTGCATGAAGGGATATGCGGTAGCCACATCGGCGACCAATCTCTCTCATAAAAGGCCATTCGTGCAGGATATTATTGGCCAACCATGAGGGGAGATTGCACGGGATATGCACAGCGGTGCAAGCAGTGCCAACAACAGGCTGACTGGCACAAGGCGCCTCTAGAGGAGCTTAGGTCGATGTATAGCCTGTGGCCATTTTATACTTGGGGGATCGACATTCTGAGGCCTTTCCCTTTAGGAGTGCGGCAGATGAAGTACCTCGTGGTTGCCATAGAATACTTCACAAAGTGGATAGAGGCTGAGCCAGTAGCGCAGATCACAACCCACAAGATCCAACACTTTGTGTGAAAGAACATAGTGTGCCACTTTGGAATCCCAAAACGGTTGGTGTCTGATAACAGTACCCAGTTTGCGAGCCAACATTTGGGAAAACTATATACAAAGCTGGGAATAAAGCAGGTGTTCGCATTGGTCGAACACCCCTAGACGGACGGGCAGGTCGAGTTTGCCAACCGAGTCCTGCTCAGAGGTCTGAAGAGAAGGCTAGATAAAGCCAAAGGGACCTGAGCAGAGGAAGTTCCTAGAATTGTGTAGGCTTACCACACTACTCCCCAATCCACAACCAGAGAAACACCCTTTAGCTTGGTGTACGGTTCAGACGCAATGATTCCAGTAGAAATCCAAGAGAACTCGCCACATTTCCAAAACTTCGTGGTCGAAGAGTCCAATGAAGAGAGAAAGGTGAACCTAGACCTACTGGACGAAGTAATGGAGGAAGCAAGGATCAAGGCTGAAGCCTTGAAAAGAAGGGTGGAGTACAAGTACAGCTCCAAGCTGAGACCTCGGTAGTTTCAAGTCGCCGACCTGGTGATGCGGAAGGCCCACCCATACCAGCTAGAGAACAAGTTGTCCCCCAAGTGGACTGATCATTTCAGAGTCATAGAGGCCCTTGGGAATGGAGCATACAGGCTCGAGACATTAGAAGGTGGGGTGATCCCTTGTACCTGGAACGCGACCAACCTTAAGTTTTATTTCAGTTAAGTTGTTTGCATTGTACACAGTTTTAGGGGACACTTTTTTCCCTTATAAGGGTTTTTTAACGAGGTTACCCAACAAGGTGAGGCCAGTTAAGGGTACACTCATACACCGCCAGTACCTTAAAGTTGATAAGGCCGTGAGAAGTTAAAGTAGGTGGAATGAAACGCGTTACCTAAGGGTAAATCTATGTCGAAGATGTTGTTAGCAAGTTCGACAAGACATACAGATAGCAACTCAGACGTGGAAGTAATGCGAAGAAAGGCAAATTATATAAATAAAGCACACACACACATACATACATACATACATACACACATACATACACATATATATATATATATATATACACACACACACACACGAGGTACAAACTGCCGAAGCGCAACTTGTTAGAATGTATGACTTTAAACTAGAGGGGGGTGAATGGTTTAAAGAGGGTTTTCACAAACTTTTTAGGATAGAATGAAATTCTTTGCAAGAAACTAGATTTAGGAATTCAGTTTGCCAAGAACAAAGCTCAAAAGAGAAAAGCAACAAAAAACAATCGGTTGTTTCGTAGAAACAATTGATTGTTTAGACCAGTAAAAATAACAACAACTGAAATTAAAGAGTTTAAGGAAGAGAGAATTGCACAAACAGTTTATACTGGTTCACTCTTAACCCAAGAGCTACATCCAGTTTCCCAGAAACTACTGGGAAATCCACTAGGTAATCAAATCCAGTTTACATACACACACCACCAAAGAAGTGACCTTGATCCCCTCAAGACATACACTTCCTTTACTCAGCACATACACCACCAAGAATGTTGATCTTGACAACCTCAAGAGCACACAACCCTTCTTGGCTTTACAACACCAGAATGTACACAAATCACAGAACAAATTACATTGTTACAGAATCAACTGAAATCAATACAGAGTAATCCTATTCCACTTCTCTCTTGAATAACCAAAGCTCAAGTTCTAACTCAAATGCTTCAAAACTCTTTGAAAAACTCAAATTTGTTTTTCTGTCTACTTGTTTGTTATAAAACATTAACAAACTATTTATTGTATTCAAATCTTGGTCAAAACATTTAAAGTAGGAGCGTATTCAATTATGAAATCAATTAAAGCTCTTTTAACAAACAAAACTGTTTTTTGTTAGGATTCCAAACAAACAATCGGTTGAAATAGCGAATCAATCGGTTGTTTGGGTTTGACAACAAGTCAACTATCCAAAACAGTTTTCAAAAACACCTAAGTATAAAACAATCGGTTGTTTCGACAAAACAACAGGTTGTTTTTCACTTAGTTTGAAAAACACCTTAATCTTAAAAGATTTGAAAACACTTAAACTTTAGATTCAACAAAGAGTGTATTACAAATATAATCTACCCCAGATCCTATTCTAAAGGACCTCAGCCACAACAAGCACATCCAGCCTTCCATCAAACACAAAGGATTTGGATTCTTCAAAGCTTGAACACACTTGATTCAACACAACTGGCGCGGGATGACCGCTTGGATGCCAACTCATGCACCCAATCTCTGGGTCATCCGCCCTGGGAGTTCCCTGCCTTACTCACGTGCCATGCATGCAAATCACCCCTGGGGTGTGACCCTTACGAGTCGTCTCTTTCCCAATGGCTCTTTAACGATGGTGCGTACTACCGTGTTTCTTACACCCCATGCACGGTCCCCTCGTGATCTAGGCTTCCCCCTGCTGGTAACTGGAGTGTGGCTTGGGAACCACCTTTCTCGGTCCATCTTTTACTGTCGAGGTGCCGAGGCCTGAGGCCCCCACGCTCTGCCTCGATGCCGCCCTGATATGATTCCAATAGCACAATATGAATGATTCTTGACATTCTTAGGAATCATCTTGAGTTGGATATGAGATAGGCACTTTATGATAGAATTGGATCAAGGTTCTATGATCAAGAACTCACC
>Ga0123342_1010471_pt1 | contig 10599 bp, 8 predicted proteins | sample Turbeawhitnodule_FD_89960 | JGI IMG/M metagenome (GOLD analysis project Ga0123342, IMG submission 89960) | Root nodule microbial communities of legume samples collected from Mexico - Turtle bean Mexico white nodule | ecosystem: Host-associated > Plants > Roots > Nodule | place: Mexico: Nepantla... | reverse complement strand
CTTGTGATGTCATTTACATTTCATTTAGATTGCATTTTCTTATCATTAGGTTAACCTTTATGGTCCTCCTTAGCCTATAAAAGGGGGAGCCAACATCATGTATTTTCAAGATTGAATAGAGTAGCTGCCAAATTTGTGCCATACACTACTCTTTGCCTAACATCTAGGTTTTAATCTTCACTTCATCACCTTCAAAGGGGCTGGCTGAACCTCCCCAATTCCCCACTCTCATGCACCTTTAAGGCACCCATACTTCCTAGGAAGGCCTTGCTCATCTCCTCCACAAGCTTCCGCAAGTTTCATCACCAAAACTCAAAGAAGAGCTCATAGGAATGCCATCATTAAATTTCTTTGAATCTCTATTCCCTTACTCTGATAAACTATTATATGAACTATTTTGTGTATTCTGCTACATTAAACAATCAATTATTTCGATAAAACAATTGATTTATATTTTCTCAGAACTGTTAATCTGTTAAATAATCTAGTTGAATAGATAAATCAATTAATGTATTTAACTGATCTTTTCAATTTTCTTACAGTCTTTGCAAAAATCTTGTGAAAACAATTCACTCTCTCTTGTTTCAACCATACATTCTAACACTTCCGTAGTGTTTGGACTAAAATTGAACACTCTGAGTTGTTAGATTGACTGGTGGAACACCTACAAAAGATTCTCCGACGCTCAAGTCAATAAACTTAGAGAAATATAAAGATATTTAGTGAATATGAATTAGAGAGTATTTTCTGAAGAATGATGCTATATATATAAGCATTTGGGTCTAATGACGTGTTCAGTAAAGTGGTTATCTGCTTATAATTGCTAGGTCATGTTGCACAACATGACATTTATACACAATACATGATGCTATCATGCCGAGCTATGCGGTAATTGTGTATAGTTTGTACCCATTACTCGGTTGAGTTGTGGTAATTGCAGATAGTTTTTATCCACTGAAAAGTGGTTAAGTTATTGTATATTTAACGATTAATATTTAATAATAAATATATAATTAATACTTATATTTTAGGTACTGGGTAGTATACAAGCTCCCAAACTTGAAAGTCAAATTCCTGGATTTTCGAGTTTTATGTGATTAAAAACCGAGAACAATTATAGTGTGAATAGAAATTAACTCGGCATGAGGGAAGAACTCATCCTACCTTGGTTGAGTTTTACTCATCCATTTTTTGTATGTATCTGTTTTAGAAGAATTTCAATCCGTTGAAACTTCATTTTAACCTGTTGTTTATGGTAACAAAAAAAGAATAATTAAAACAAACAGTTTATAAGGAGTGAGAGAGAGAAATATTACTCGCCAATTTATATTGGTTCACTCAACCTTGGCTACATCCAGTTCCCAGAATAACCACTGGGTTCCACTAGTAACCAATCACATATTACAATTTACACAACCACAAAGAGGTGATCTTGATACCAGAAGAACCACTCACCCTCTTTGCTATACACACCCTTAGTCAGAACACCCTTTGACTTTACAGGATTTCCACACACTTTACAAGTTTTATAAAAGAACAAATACAAGAATCATGAAAGGAAAAAATTATACCTGAGTTACAGGAATCACAAAGCTCCTATGATCAGACCTTGAACCAGTGTATAACTATTTAGAATTCTTGCAAACCTTTGAAAAACTTTTTTCAAAATCAATCTGTCATTGTATTTGATATCTAACTGGTGTATTTTGTTTTAAAAGAAAAGCCATATTTATAGCTCTCAAAACTAGCCGTTCTAGGCAATATTTATGAGCCAAAACATTTTTGATTCACTTGCAAAATAGATTAACAGGTTTTTGAAAAGCTGTTATGAAATGTGACAATCAACCGATTGAAAAGTCGTTTTAACCAGTTGAATTGGTTAAGCAACTATTTAACCAAGTGAAAAACAGTTTTAAAACCTTCAAACAGGCTAAGTGACAAACAACCGATTATTTCGAGGTTTCAACCAATTGTTTTTCTCTTTGCTTAGAAAAATACTTTTCTCTTTTAAAACAAATTGAGCAAGATTGTGCAAGGGACTAGGAATTATCTTTACAAGAATTCTAAACACCCTAGACTAACCCCAAACAAAAAGCAGCATAAATTCAACCTTCACCATAGATTTGAAACATCAAAGATCCCAAGTTTTACAATCTCCCCCTATTTGATGGAGACAAATCCTTGGGATGCTTTTTGGAATGTTCTTGTTTAGAATCTTGTATAACCTGCATTCATAAGCAAACATAGACATACATGATAATCTATTCCAATTAAACAGGCACCACAAACTAGTTCCCACTAGGTGATTTCCAAAGAGGAACATCAACCAAATCAATATGAGAAACCAGAAAACCATACAACCATACAAAGGAGCATCACAGATAAACAATCGGTTATTTCGCAGAAATAACCAGTTGAAATTTTGTATTAGAGTTTCAATTTTCAATCATAAACCAGTTATAGCAGTTTATAGCAGTTATAGCAATGTTCAAAAGCAGAAACAAGTGAAGATATTAGAACATTACATATCCCAAACACTTCTCCCCCTATTTGTCTTCACAAATAGACAAAAAGAAGGATAACAAAACCACATAGATTTATGATAAAGCTTGTAAATCAAGTCTTCCTAATTCATTCCTTAAAGAATAAAACCTTTCCTTGGATAAGGGTTTTGTGAAAATGTCTGCAAGCTGGCTTTTTGTGGCAACAAACTGAATCTCACAATCTCCATTGCTGACATGGTCACGAATGATGTGATGTCTAATCTCAATATGTTTGGTTCTGGAGTGCTGAACTTGATTTTTTTGTGAGATTTATTGCACTTGTGTTGTCACACAATTGCTTACTTCAACCCAAAGTCTTCAAGTTGTTGCTTGATCCACAATATTTGTGCACAACAGCTCCCTGCAGCTATATATTCGGCTTCCGCTGTTGATAATGCTACACACGCTTGCTTTTTGTTGTGCCATGATATAAGGCTTGATCCAAGTAGATATCATGTCCTACTTGTGCTCTTCCTATCTAATTTACATCTTGCAAAATCAGAGTCAAAGTATCCCATTAAATGAATAGGAGAGTGTGAAGATACCATAAACTCACGGATGTTGTGCCTTTAGGATCCTTTTGGAAGCTTTAAGATGAGATTCCTTAGGACTGGATTGGAACCTTGCACAGAGGCAAACAACAAACATAATGTCAGGTCTACTTGTAGTAAGATATAGTAATGAACCTATTAACCCCCTGTATTTCGTCTGGTCAACTACTGTTCCAGCTTCATATGCACTTAAGTAACAATTTGTAGACATAGGTGTTATTGCAGCTTTACAACTCTCCATCTCAAACTTCTTGAGTATGTCATTACAATAATTGGATTGACACAAGAAGGCTAATAAGAGTCTTACATCTTCAACCTTGCTACTAGTGCAAAGGTCTCATCATAGTCAATCCATTTTTCTTGGTTGTAACCCTTAGCAACAAGCCTTGCCTTGTTTCTTGTGATGACTCCTGAATCATCTGACTTGTTTCTGAAAACCCATTTTGTTCCTATGACATTCATTTGAACTATTTTAGGAACTAGGAACCACACATCATTCCTCACAAATTGGTTGAGCTCTTCATGCATAGCAGAAATCCAGTGCTCATCCTTGAGTGCATCATTGATTGTCTTTGGTTCAATCTTGGAGACAAATGTTGTATGGTTGCAAAAGTTTTCCACACTCCTTCTTGTAGACACACCCTTGTTGATATGCCCAATGATGTTGTCAACAGAGAGATCTCTGGGGATCCTCCATTCCTTTGGAAGATCACACTGCTGCAAATTTTCAATCGGTTATTTCGCAGAATCAACTGATTGAATTTCTGTATTGTTTTCCAGATTCTCCAGAAAGATATTCTGCTCGTCCTCTTTCGTATTAACCTTTGCTAAACCTTGCTCATATTTGTTAGTTTCATAAAAAACAACATGCATAGATTCTTCAACAATCATAAGCTTCTTATTGTAAACCTTATATGCATAACTAGATAGGGAGTATCCAAGAAAAATACCTTTTTCAGCTTTAGCATCAAACTTACCCAGATTTTCTTTACCATTGTTTAGGATGTAGCATTTGCATCTAAAGACCTTTAGGTGGCCTATGTGAGTCTTTCTTCTATTTAGCAGCTCATATGGGGTCTTCTTTAAGATTGGCTTGGTAAGAACACGATTCATCACATAATACGCTATACTTACCGCATCAGCCCAAAAGCACTTAGGCAGGGATGATTCACTCAGAATTGTCCTTGCTAGCTCTTCAAGTGATCTATTCTTTCTATCCACTTCATTTTGTTGAGGTGTTCTTTGTTGTAGAGAAGTTGTGGAAGATCCCTAGCTTGTTGCAAAAGTTGTTGAATTTCTTATTTTGAAATTCCCCACCATGGTGATTTCTAATTGCTCCAATATTGCTGCAACAGGTGTTTTGCAACCTTTTTGCTAACTTCTTGAATTCAGGATAGGCCTCCTTCTTTGAGTGTAGGAATATGGTCCACGTAAACCTAGAAAAACCATCTACAACCACAAGAGCATACAAATTTCCTCCAAGGCTCATAGTTCTAGAAAGACCAAAAAGATCCATGTGTAATAGCTCAAGAGGTTTTGAAGTGGAAACAAGGTTTTTCAGTTTAAAAGATTTTCTTGTTTGTTTCCCTTTTTGACAAGCCTCACACACATGTTCCTTCTCAAACTTAAGTTTGAGTAAGCCAATAACAAGATCATTTAAAATCAGTTTATTCAAGTGATTCATATGTATATAAGCAAACCTTCTATGCCAAAGGCAAGATTCCTCATGCTTTGTCAAGAGATAGCCAACAGATGTAGCTTTAGAAATATCAAGCAAATAGACATGGTTTGGTCTCTTACCAACAAGTAGAACTTCCTTTGAGTTTGGCAATTGGATCTCATAAGAATTAGTTCTGAAAGTGACTTGGTACCGTCTGTCACAAAGTTGGCTAATGCTGAGTAGGCTGTGTTTGAGTCCTTCTACACAGAGCACATCATGGATTAGAAAGATGTTTTCATTGCCTATGGTACCTTTACCAAGGATTTTTCCTTTGTTTTTGTCTCCATAGGTTACATGCCTTTCCTGTTTGGGAGTGATGCTGACAAATTTTGATGCATCTCAAGTCATATGCTTGGAGCAACCACTATCCAAGTACCACAAATGTTGTTTTCTCACCAAGCAATCATGCAAAATTCAAAATCAGGTGCCAAGATCTGGTCCCCTAACAAATTTTGGTCCATGGATGTTAATATGATTACAAGGAACCTTAGGATTCTTGGGAACCCACTTTAGGATAGCTTTGGGAACAAAAAACTTTCTAATTTTACAGAATCTAACAGAGTGGCCCTTTCTCATACAGTAGAAGCAACAAACAACCGGTTGTTTAGACCTTTTAATCGGTTGATTTTTTGTAATGGTTGAAAAAGGTTTTGAACAACCACTGTTTTTGCTTTGTGGGTTAAAACCCAAACCAGATTTTCCAAAAACACACTTTTGAGATGCTAAAACATTCTCAAGATTTGATTTGCCTTTTGAAATTTTGTCAACTGTTTTCACAAGATACAAAACTTTCTTTTGAAGAGATTCACATTTTTTTGCAAATACTAGAATCACACTTGTAAGAAGAGTTTATAAATTATTTCTAGATTTTCAAAATTAGTATTTGAATTGTTCAAATCTTTTTCCAGACCTTTGATTCTTTCTTTCAACCAGTTGTTTTCACTTTTCAACTGACTATTTGAAAGGGTTAATCTATTAGCTTCTTCATGAGTTTTTTGGAAAGCCTCAAGAAGTTGGTAATAACTATCACATTTATTGGAGGAAGATGTACTTACTTGGTTTGATTCAGATTCTTCTCTTGCCATAAGACAAACATCCATCTTGAAATCTGAAGAAGATGATCCAACAGAGGACTCATCCTTGTCCAGCCAAGCACTTCTTGAGTTCTTGTGAATTCTCTCAAGAGTATCCCACATTTCTTTGGAAGAGATACACTCTGAAACTTTGAGAAGTTCATAAGAATAAAGGGCAGAAACAGTTATGTTCTTAGCTACACAATCAAGATGATCTCTTTCATTATTAGATGATGCAACAATATTTTCAGGCAGATGTACGAAAGCACTGTTTGAAATAACATTCCAGATTTTTTTATCTAATGAGTTAATAAAGAATTTCATTCTTATACACCAAAGCTGATAATTTTCACCACAAAATATAGGTGGTTTATTTAAAGAGGTACCTTCCCCAAAGAAAAAATTGCTAGCCGTTAAAACATTTTTCAGAAAAAAAAGCAGAACTTGAATATTTTTCAAGAACCTAGCTCTTGATGCCAATTGTTAGAATTAATGGCTTAAACAAGACGGGGGTGAATTGTTTGTCGATTTTCGAAAAGATTGAATAAGAATGAAGCTTTATCACAAATCATAGATTAAGCAATCAAGGAAGACAATCAAATAATGTAAAATAAACTATTTGAAGAATTTCAATCGGTTGAAACTTCGTTTCATCCAGTTGTTTATGGCAACAAAAAAAGCATAATTAAAACAAACAGTTTATAAGGAGTGAAAGAGAGAGAGATTACTCAGCCAATTTATACTGGTTCACTCAACCTTGAGCTACATCCAGTTGCCAGAACAACCACTGGGTTCCACTAGTAACCAATCACAGATTACAATTTACACAACCACAAAGAGGTGATCTTGATACCACAAGAACCACTCACCCTCTTTGCTATACATACCCTTAGTTAAAACACCCTTTCACTTTATAGGATTTCCACACACTTTACAAGTTTTATAAAAGAAAAAATACAAGAATCATGAAAGGAACAAATTAGACCTGAGTTTACAGGAATAACAAAGCTCCTGTGATCAGACCTTGAACCAGTGCATAACTATTTAGAATTCTTGCAAACCTTTGAAAAACTTTTTTCAAAATCAATCTGTCACTGTATTTGATATTTAACTTGTGTATTTTGTTTTAAAAGAAAAGCCATATTTATATCTCTCAAAACTAGTCGTTCTAGGCAACATTTATGAGCCAAAACAATTTTGATTCACTTGCAAAACAGATTAACAGGTTTTTAAAAAGCTGTTATGAAATGTGACAATCAACCGGTTGAAAATTCGTTTTAACCGGTTGAATTGGTTAGGCAGTTATTTAACCAAGTCAAAAACAATTTTAAAGCCTTTAAACAAGCTAAGTGACAAATAACCGATTTTTTCGAGGTTTCAACCGGTTGTTTTTCTCTTTACTTAGAAAAACACTTTTCTCTTTTAAAACAGATTGAACAAGCTTGTGCAAGGGACTAGGAATGATCTTTACAAGAATTCTAAACACCCTAGACTAAGCCCAAACCAAAAGCAGCATAACTTCAACCTTCACCATAGATTTGAAACATCAAAGCTTCTATGTTCTACAAAACACTTCACTTGGAGTGTGATTGGCCTCCAAGATAAGTGAAGAAAGCTGCCACTTGAGAGGTCTCAATAGTCACAAGATAAGACCTAAATGCTAAGAGGAATTTAAACCTCACTAACACCTCACAAAATTTGTGCAGAGTAACTCTTCTTCTATTAATTTCAACTTGTAAAATACAATGGGTAGGCCTCCTATTTATAGGGGAAGGAGCCTTGGAAAACAAGCAAGAGGGGTAGGATGGGAAAAGGAAAAAAAAGGGGCTGCCTTAGGGTTTGACTAAGTCAATCCCGCATCCTAGGCTTTTCATTCTAGAAACTAGGTCAAAAAGCCTTCATAAAGGGCTAGGAACAATCTAAAATGACACTTACACCCCCTATTATGCTAAAGGCACCTTATTCTAGCCTATCTTTGCAATTTGGACCCCTAAAGTGAGCCCAATTTATTTATATAACTTTTCTTTTATGGAAAAGACCAGAAGGAAGAACTTCTAATATTCTGGTTTATAACTTCTTCTTCCGCTGATGCTTTATTGAGGTTTGGTGGGACCCGACTTTGTATACTGAGATGACTGACCTTTTTGTGAGGTTCTTGATGTGTCCTTAGTCATCTGTTGGTTGCTTTGGTTTGTATCAACTGGTTTAATCAATACCCACTTTGTTCCATACGTATACTCCATGGCAATGCTTATCTCCTCTCTCTTGAACCATGCGCCCAAGAAATTAATTAGAAAAATGCGAACTAACTAAGAAACCTAAGTTTAAGATAAAGAAGGCTCTCAATCATGCGTTCAAGTACAACCTCTCACAAAAACTAGTTTTTCCAGGAGATTAGACAATAAAAACAACTGCTATAGAGAATTAAAAATCGAAACTTTTATTGAACAAAACCTCAGAACTCAATGAGAAATTACAAAGGAATCAACCAAAAAGGTTTAGCCTTTCATGCGAAGCCAAAACAAAAGAATTTCAAAGAAGAAAAGAAACTAAGAAAACCCTATAAAACTCCCCCCTTTCTCCTTGATGCTTGTGTCCTTTTATAGGCTTTTATGCTCTAAGGATCTTGGGAAAATATTTCAGTTTAGATTTTTTTAATAGTTTCCAAGTTTCCAACTTTCTAGAATTCTTGTATTTTGCAAAAGATTTGCTTCCAATTCTGTTTATGAGATATTGTAGCTTTTATTTTCTCTTTCTTCTCCTCAGAATTTGTTTCCTGTTTTGATTCAAAGAAGCAACTTGGACCTTTTCATATTTGGCCCATTCACAGAGGTAGACACTTCCTTCAGATAATTTACTCTAAAAACACAAAATTAACAATAATAATAGTTAAAGCCCAAATAAATCCAATTATATGAATCTGAATTAAAACAATGGATTTATTTATTATTATAGTCCAATAATCCATTATTAAAGCTATTGAGTGTGAATAAATATATGCTCATCACTCACCATGGTTAACTAGGCTAACCAAGGTTAAGATAACTTAAACCCTAAGCTACCTTCACCCATGGAAGCCTATATAAAGGAACTCATTCCTCATTGTAATGTAGACTTGAATAGTATATTGAATGAGCATTTTGAATTTAGTACTGTTAGAATATATGGCCTTAAACGAGAGGGGGTGAATTGTTTAAGGGAGGTTTTTGAAATATTTTTAAAGTTTAACAAAATTCTTTATATGAATCCAGAACAGAAATCAGGTTAGCCAAGAACATGAGCAATAAAACAGCAAAGCAACAGAAAAACAATCGGTTGTTTCTGTGAAACAATCGATTGTTTATACCAGTAAAGCTAAAAACAAAATTTAAATGAGTTTAAGAGTATGATAAAGATACACCAACATTTTATACTGGTTCACTCTTAAACCAAGCGCTACATCTAGTCCCCAGAAAACCACTGGGTAATCCACTAAGTAATCAAACCAGATTACAACACACAATCCACCAAAGCAGTGACCTTGAACCCTTCAAGAAACAAACTCACTTTGGCATATCACACACAAGGAGTATTGATCTTGATCCCCTCAAGAGCACACAACACTCCTTGGCAACACAACAGGTTGTTTTTCACTTAGTTGGAAAAACACTTTATTTCAAAAAGGATTCAAAACACATTAGCTTTAGATTCAACAAAGGAGTGGATTACAAATAAAACTATCTAGATCCCTCCCAAAACACAGTAGAAACACAGCCTTGCGTCAAACACATAGGATTTGGATTCTTCAAAGCACAATTTGAATTCTTCAAAGCACTTGATCACTCTTGATCAACAATCTCCCCCTATTTGATGAAGAAAAATCCCTGGTTGCTTGTGTTGGTCTTTGTTTGAATATGAAGCAGCACCTGCAAAGCAAAACTTATGCAAACCAGAGTATTTTTAACAGTAGGTTAGAATAGCACATTAACTAGTTTTTTTGCATAAACCTTAGAGCAGAAAAACCAACCAAAAACCAAGTTAAAAACAACAACAAAATTTAAACAACATTCAAACAAATCATAGTTTAGCAACATAAAACCAAATATTCTCCCCCTATTTGTCTTCACAAATAGACTTTAGGAAGAGATAAAACAGATTAGTTTAGAATAAGGAAATAAAAAGATAGAAAATAATAAAGCCTTGACAGACAAGCTTAACAATCGGTTGTTTCGACAGATCAACCGATTGTTTTTCTTTAGTCTTCCTTTCCATACTGCAGCTCAACAATTTGATTCTGAACAACTTGAAACCTTGTATCCATGGTTTGGAATCTATTACCAAAGTTCTGAAAGTTTGAAACACAAAGATCATGAAGATTCCTTTGATTTTTCGCAAAGCCAACTAGCCTATTCACCATGTAGCTCTCAAAGGATGTCATTGAAGGAGTCCCATCTCCTTGATGTCCAACACTTGTCCCAGCACCAAAATCAGTTGTAGGTTGTTCTGCATCTGGAAGCTCCATATCAGCACCTTCAACATCCTCTTGATCTTCTTCAACATGTTCAGCATGAAGACCACTTGAGGAACCACCTTTTCCATCATCCTTACTTACCCATTTTCCATTGATCTTGGTAAAACCCATCTTGCTTAATGATCCATTGTTCACTTCAAATGTTGACTTCACCAACTCAGATGTTTCACCCTCAAGATTCACTTCAAAATAGTGTAAGAAT
>Ga0123342_1010469_pt1 | contig 10603 bp, 5 predicted proteins | sample Turbeawhitnodule_FD_89960 | JGI IMG/M metagenome (GOLD analysis project Ga0123342, IMG submission 89960) | Root nodule microbial communities of legume samples collected from Mexico - Turtle bean Mexico white nodule | ecosystem: Host-associated > Plants > Roots > Nodule | place: Mexico: Nepantla... | reverse complement strand
TTCTTTTCTTTTTTCTCTTTTTTCTCTCTTTTTTATCAATAGGATTAGATTCTTCCTATTTTCAACTTTTTGAGCTTTCACAATTAGAACCAATCATTCCATTTTCTATGTATATTGCATTTATGTTCTCCTTCCTTAAACATGCTAAAGGGTAGGAAAATATATCATTAAAGGTTTAGGGTGCAATAATAACAAAAATTCTTTGCTTAAAAGGGATATATAAAAAAAATGAATTCTAATAAGATAAAGGTTGACTATTTGGCCCTGAGTTCCTAATTAACACAAATTCCTTAATCATCTTCATGCTCTTTTATGATGTAATAAAAAATAAAAATTAAGCAACCACAACTATCAATTCATCACTACAACTCTCAAAATTGTTTAAGGTTCACACACTCACTTTGTTTAATTGGTCTCATTCCTTATTGTTTTGTCATTCTATGTTCTAATAAATCATCCTGTTAAATTTTTATGTATCACAATTTCGACTACATTTGAACAGGGATTCAATCATATTTTCTTTTCTAACTTGTGTCTAATTCATCTCACTATTTAATATTTAAACACAAATTCCTTTTTTTTCACAATTCAAATATAATATTGCAATTCTTTTTTATTCAAGAAAAAATAAAAATAAAATAAAGCTAGAAAACTAATTAAAATTGGAATTTATTCAAGAGAAATAAAAAAGAACAAAATAAGCAATAACAACAAATTTATTCAAAATACCAAATAAGAAAATAAAACAACTAAGCAAATAAGCAACTAAACAGAAAACAAAACAACCAAAAAATAAAATAAAAAAATAAATAAAAAACAAAAAAAAATTCAAATAACTGAAAAGAAAAGAAAATTAAAAAGATAAAACCATAATTTTGCTCAATCATTTCTTCCTAAGAAGTTATCCAGCTCTTTGTCAAAATCTTCATCTATAGTTGTAGATGATCCTGTTTCATTTGTTGGATCTGCTCCCTGAATAATAGAACATGTCCCCATGCCAAAATATATAAGCTTCAAACTGATCAGGAGGCATATAAGGATTGCGTTACCTTTGAGAATTTTTTTTTTGCAAAAAAAAATTTGCTCGAGTAAGATTCCCTACAAGAAAACTCCATTTTCCGGCATCAAACTTGCTCAAGCGAGATTCATCTCGCTTGTGCAAGATTCCCTGCAAGAAAACTCTATTTTTCGATGTCAAACTCCCTTAAGGGAGATGACACCATAGAGCACCCCTTTTTCGTCGTCCAACTCGCCTAGGCGAGATTGGACTCACTTGGGCAAGAATCCATGCAAGAAAACATGATTTTTTGAAAGGTAAAATCAAAACAAAGATAACAAATCAACATAAAACTTAAATTTGTATTGGGTTGCCTCCCAGTAAGTGCTCGTTTAATGTCATCTAGCTTGAGGTTTATTTATCTCAAGGTGGAGAACTCCCATTGTTGCATCCTTTTGCATGCATTCCTCCCCTGCATTAAAATTTTGTAGGCTATCAAAAAGATTAAAAGTTACCTCATCATCTTGAGCTCTAACTTGAAGTTCTCCTTTGTCAAAATCAAATATGATTCTAGCAGTCTTCATAAAGGGTTTGCCAAGTATCAATATCAAGGGAACCTCCTCATCTTCTTTCATGTCCATTATAACAAAATCCACAGGGAATATGAACTTATCCACCTTCACAAGAACATCTTCAACCACACCATAAGGATATTTGGTTACTCTATCAGTCAACTGTAATGTCATCTTGGTGGGTTTAATCTCCAAATCACCTATTTTCTTCAGCATTGCCAAAGGAATTGGATTTATGTTTTTCCCCAAATCTAGTAAAGCATTGTCCACATATAAAGCACCTATAGACATAAGAAGATTAAAACTCCCTAGGTCCTTGGATTTTTTAGGCAAGCCTTTTTGAATAATGGCATTGTATCTATCCTCCAGCTCTATATTTCTCTCTTCAATATAGCTTTTATTCTTCAGAAATCTCTCAAATGTTGAATCTTGCTTCAAATTTCCTACAAAGTAATTTTTAGGGAGCAAATTATCAAAAAGAATTCTCTCCTTCTCTATTTTTGAAGGAGCATGGGAATATGATAAATCTTTTTCAATAACACCTCTCTTCTTATTTTCACTTTTTCTTTTTATTTTTTCCTCTCACTCCTTTTCTTATCTCTTTCTTACTAATCTATCTCCCCCTCGGTCTCATTTTTCCGTTCTTTTTTCGCCACTAAATTGTTACCATTCCTTTCTCCTGCTATTCTACCACTTTCAGAGACAATTCACTACAAGAAAAAATGGTTTTAACGGGGATTTATTTTTACATTATCCAGGGTTAAAACCTCTATAAAGTTGTTTACCTAGGATTGCAGTTCCCCCTGTTAGAATTGATGGCTTAAATAAGGGGGTGAGTTGTTTTATCAAATATTTTCGCAAATACTTGCTTCAGAATGAATTCTTAACAAACAACTCAAATAAGCACTTAAGGAAGGCAATCAAACAATTTAACAAAAACAGTTATCAGAATTTCAACCGGTTAAAGTTACGATTTAATTGGTTGTTTATAGCAGTGAAATATCAAGCAGTTAGAGAGTTTGAGAGAAAAAGAGATTTACACACAGGAGATTATACTGGTTCACTCAACCCTGAGCTACATCCAGTCCTCAGTCAAACCACTAAGTATTCCACTATGTAATCAGTCACAGATTACAAAAACCACACCACAAAGAGGTAACTTTGAATCCCATAAAGCCTACTCACCCCCTTTGCACACACCACACCTCTAGACAGAACACCCTTTGTCTTTACAGGTTTCCAAATACAAACAATATGTAATATGAACAATTACAAGATACTAAACAGGATAGAAAGCACATGGATTTACAGAACCAAAGATCCTATCAGCACTTGTTACCACACAACAATGCTTGACAGCAATCTTGCTTTTTAAAATCCTTTCTTAAAATCAAATCTCTTTCTCAAATCTGAATCAATACTTGTTGTATTTCTCGTGCATTTTGATTTGAAAACAAAGTTATATTTATAGCCTTTGAAAAGCTACTGTTTAAGGCAGATTTGAACAACTGAATCAGTTTAAAACAGGTTTTCAAAATACTATTATGAAAACACATATTTAACCGGTTGAAACCACGATTCAATCGGTTGAATGAGTCAAACAGTTACACAACTGATTCAAAAAGAAGTTTCACAACTTCCAGCCAGCTAAGTGACAAACAACCGGTTATTTCGATAAATCAATTAGTTGTTTTCCCTTTGCTTGAAAAAACACCTAGTTTCTTAAAACAGTTTTAATCAAGCTTTGTGTAGGTTTCAAGAACTGATCTTACAAAGATTATAAACACCCTACTCTTAAACCCAAACCTAGAAAGCAACACAGTTCCAGGCTTCATGTGGATTTGATACATCAAAGCTCCCATCTTCAACACCCCCGCTAAACCATTTTTGGGGAATGTGTTCCTTGGAGTTTTTTTAAACCTTAGGAAAATTCTTTCAGAACCTTTGTTAAACACCATGGGTTTCAAAACCTCCGTAAAATATCATGGGTTTAAAAACCTCCGTAAAATACTATGGGTTTAAAAACCTACGTAAAACACCACGAGTTTCAAAAATTTCGTAAAATGACTTGTCGTTTGAAATAACCTTCAAACCCATTTTCCACCATCTCTAACGATCTTCTTGACTTCTCTTTTCCATCATAGACACACTGTTCTCCAGCACAGGCTCAATGGCCGCCAACGGCAGTCCTAGCAAGCAATCACAATTTAGTCACACTTATGTCTATTATCTAAGGAGAAGAAACACTAGATAAGATACTATCTTCTTCTTACTCCAATATTGCTTCTTTCATACCGTACTAAGCCAACTTTATATATCCTAAATAATTGTATTGTTTGTTACATGTGGGCTTCAAAGCCATGTGTGTTTTTGGATACGAGGGCTTTAAAGATTGCAAGAACATATTGCTAGGAGAAATTAACTTTATTACTTCTCAATTTCACAGTAAATTAATTATTGGATGTATTTTAAAATAAAGGCCTTAATTTAAAATATTTCAAAATTATGAGAATTAAATTTTAACAGTTATAACCAAAACTAAAATTGCACATAAAATATACATACATCAAAAGCTAAAACAACATAAGTCAAGTTTTTTGAAGTATGAGCTTGTAACAATAAAAAACTAGGAATTATATAAACCAACTACGTGCAATCATAAGAAATATATAAAACATAAGAAATATGCAAATACTGTTGAAACATTTATTATCCAAGATTATTTGTTGAAATACTTATTATCCAAGGTTATTTTGCTTTTAAAATAAAATTTTGAAACTTTAGAAAACTTATTTGTAATGTAAAGTTACACTTTCAAAATTTTAGAGAATTCAATTATAAAATATATCAAAACTATATAGTTTTTAATTATTTATTTATAAATATATTTAATTATATTTATTTATTGAAGTTTGAAAAATCTGAAGTGTTTTATTGAGGTTCTACACTAAATCTTTTGAATATAACGAGGATTAAAAAAAACCTATGTTATTTTGCTGAGGCTTTAGAATAAACCTTTGGAATTTAACGAAGGTTAAAAAAAACCTCCATTATTTTGCTGAGGTTTTAAAATAAACCTTTGGAATTTAACGAAGGTTAAAAAAACCTCCATTATTTTGCGAAGGTTTTAAAACAAACTTTTGAAATTTAACGAATATTTTGCTGAGGTTTTAGAATAACCTTTAGAACTTAATGAAGGTTAAAAAACCATCCGTTAATTAAATCAATTCCTAGGTTTATATTAACCTCCTCTAAATAACCTTTGTTAAAACCCTTTTTCTTGTAGTGATTTCATTGCAATGCTTTTTTGGGTTGGTTTGGGCGTTGACTAAAAACTGGCCACTTTATTTCTCTGCTAATTGTTTGACAATCTATTTTATATTTCTGATTGTCGCCATATTATTCTCTTGACTGGCCATAATAGTTTTCATGAATTTCTTCAAGGTATCTTCACATTTGTTCAATCTTTCAGTAACAGAAGGATATAGGGGTTGTTGTTGTTGGAAAGGACCTTCATTATTGGATGAACCGTTATCTTGATTCCACCCAAAATTTTGATTTTGATTGCTTCTCTTACCTTGAGAATAATTATTGTTGTTGGCGAAACCACCTTGCCTTCCCTGATTACCTATGTAATTTACTTCTGCTTCAAATGAATTGTTTTGATAAGAACAATGACCATTGGAATTACCACATCCACAAAAATCACATCTGATTGGTGACTCTGGCTTTAAGATAATTATATGGCTTGTAATTGTTGAGGAAATTTAGGCATTTGTAGTTAAAGTCTCAATCTGTTGAGTCAAAATTTTATTTTAAGCCAAGAGTGTATCTGAAGTATTCAATTATAACAATCATTTCTTTAGAATACCTTGTCTATCATGTTGGGCTTGATAATCAATTGACGTCAATGCATCAATAATCCTTGTCGCTTGTTCAACATCAACAACCATCATTGTACTGTCAGCTGCAACATCTAGGAGTATCTTAGTATCAGATCTAAGACCATTAATAAAATATGCTTAGTTGAGCAGAATCTTCAAACCCATGATCTGAGCATTTTCTTAGCATCATTTTTTAATTTTTTCCATGTCTCACATAAAGCTTCATCTGCTCCTTGTCTGAACATAGAGATTTCAAACTTTGCTTTGATGTAGCGAGAGATTGGGAAAAATCTTGTAGAAAATTTTCCTCTACATCCTTCCAGCTAGTAAGGTTTTGATTTGGATGTGATTTAAGTCACTTTTTAGCCTTTCCTGACAATGAAAAAGAAAATAAACACATAGACATTTTCAAAATCATCTGAATGGAAGCCCATTGTTCCAACCAATTCATAAAATGTAGACAAATGTGAATATGAATCCTCATGATCCATTGCTGTAAATTGATGGGTACTGATGAGAGTGAGAAAATTGGGTTTCATTTCCAAGGCCTTGGCGGTAGCAGGTATTGCAATACTAGAAAAATGTCTTGGCCCCTGGTGCATAGAATATTCTCCAATGTTCTCCTAAGAGGTGGTGCTTGCTTTTCTGTCATGTTGCTCTCCTCCTGAAAAGTATTAGTGGGAAAAGAAAAAGTGGTTAAGGATTCCTCTTTAGTGTCTCTTTGTCTCTCCTTTGTCTTTGTCTTTTTGTTTTATGGCTGCCCTTTCACTTTTTGCTTCAAATAATAATTAGTCATTGGGAATTTGAACTCTCAATATGATAAAAGACATCTAAATCAAGGTTAGCACAAGGATTCACTAGTAGTAATAGAATATATATATATATATATATATAAATTTAAAAATAAACAGAAAAATAAATGCTAATGAAATAAATTCAAAATAAATCTGAAAAGAAATTAAAAGGAAAATAAATCTGAAAATGAATAAAATCAAATAAAAGCAAATAAATTTAAAATAAAGATTAAAACAATAAAAACACATATGCAAAATAAAATAAAAACAAATTTGTAATAAAATAAAATAAACAAAATAAAATAATTTTGTAAATAAAGCAAAATAAAAACAGTAACAAATAAAAACACAATAAAAAATATAAACAAAAATTAAGAACTATTAACAAAAATAAAAACAGTTAGAATATTCATAATATTTAGGAATTTAATACTAAAAAATAAAATTGTTTCCCGACAACGGCGCCAAAAACTTGATGACTACTTTACGGCAAGTGAACCACGTTGTCAGAAGTAGTAATTTGTCCCTAAGGACAGATATCAAAACCCACCAGGAACAGTTAAATATTCAAGTAAAAGATTCGTTAAATATAAAACAGAATAATAAAAGTTTGTTGGAATTTGTTGTGATGACAATGATTGATAAGAAAACAAGTCAAAGAGTTTGTTGCTTCAAATGGAAAAATAGGGATTGGGTTTCATCTTTCTCACTTTTTAGTAATTTGATAAGCATGACAATATTGTGTCCTTTGATTGATATTGATGCCCGTATAAAAATCATTTATATGGATTCATCGCATATAAAATTATTAAGATGTTTCCTAAATATTGATTCCTCGCATATTTATAAAAACAACTTATCCTTAAGATTAAGATTAGACGTTGATAACAATTAACATTTCAAATTAATTTCTAGCATTCAAATATGTTAAGCATTATCGTTTAGGTTAAAACCTTAGAAGTACTCTCCATACAAATTTAAGATTCTAGATTATGTAAACCAAGCATTTAGAAGCAAAACAATAATACCAATCATCAATCGAGAATAGAATATTATGTTTAGATATCACCTCAATACATAAGAGTTTGAACAAATTACTCCCAATGTCAAATGGTGGAATTACCCACACATGATGACTGTTACAAGTAGGGATAACAAGAAAAAAGATTCAGTATGTTTCTCCTTTACGACTGTCTCCTTTAATGTTTCTCACACCTTTTATTCTCCCAATTGGATTACAAGTGACTCAATGGTGTTTTCCCCTCAATCTTGGACACCAGGGTTGTGCCCCTAACCCTCTATTTAACCTAATTTACTTGGGCTTAAGTGACTTCCTGCACAAAATTTAGAAATAAATCGTTCTTATTCAAATAAAAGTCACAAAATATGTAAAATGGTATAAATTCATAAATTAGAGGTTATTTTATACTTATTTTAGAAATTAATACTCATAAGTACTTATATTTTAATATAAAATATTACTGAAATTTGGCACTTATCAGGTATCAAAAATATTTGGGGTGTTATATTAAAATTTATAAGATTGTTTCTAAGAGAATATTAAATAATTTAAGAAAGATTTGATATAAAAAACAGTTTTGGTGCAAGACAAAACACTATGATGCAATGTACGATATTTGATAAACAAGAGGAATTTAAAACTTTTGGTTTAGAATTGCATGGCGTATAAATTTTGGAATGCAATGTACGATATTTGATAAACAAGAGGAATTTAAAACTTTTGGTTTAGAATTGCATGGCGTATAAATTTTGGAATTATATAAAATTTCTGTGGATCACAAAGCAACTTGTTTATAATGTAATGTAGGAGATTTGGCATGGTTCCTTTGTGGGATTTGAACTGATTAATTCCTTTCGATAGAAACAACAATAAACAAATCTATGTGTAAGTTCAAATAAGAACAGGTTGAAGAATATTCTAGTTTCCTAGATAAATAAAAACAAAAGAACGTTATCTTTTGTCTAAAAAACAAAATTAAGGTCGTGATAATAAATTCACGTAACGTTGGCATTGATTATGAACTAAGCATATTATATCCTATATTGTTGAAAATAGTCTCAAACTTGTAATAATACTAACAAAAAAAACAATAATTGTACATCAGTAATTATTTACAACATCATGAATCAATGTCCTGAAAATATCTATTACTTCTTTGCATTGGATGTTGATTAGCAATTAATGTTGTTTTTTAGTTGCTTTTTTCTGCAACAGCATCGTACTCTTCCCCAGAAACAGAATTGTACTTCTATACTCTAAAAATTGTACCTTATATATGCAGGGTAGTGGATATGTAATAATTTCTATTTAATTTTCAAACATTAAATCTGATTCCATTATTTCGGGAAAAAATTATTCCTCAAATACTTTACCATATTCATAGAGGGTGTAATTGTTTGGGGAGAGATTTGCATTAATGAGGAAAGCACGAAAATCAATGAATAAAAAATTAATTAAAAATACAAAATGAGGTAAAAAAGTTTGTCTAGTTACGGAAAATTTGGAAAGAAAGTAAATGTATATATAATAAAATATATACATATATATATACATATTTTATTCTATATAGTTTATAACTATTATTTTATATATATTTTTCTATTATTAATTTATTAATATTTATATTTATTTTATAATAAAATAAATATATTTATTTTATAATAAAATAAATATAATTAATTATATAATATAATATAAATAATAATAATAATTATTAAAATAATAAAAATCTTAATAAACATATAAAATGAAAATTTTAAAAAAATAAATAATAGATTTATGGAATAACAACTATAATAAATAAATAAAGAATTATAAATAGTAAATAAAATTATAAATAATAAGAAATTAAAATTATTAATTAATTATAAAATTATTTTTTTCATTTAGTTAAAATTAATTTATAACAATAAAAATTAATTATTAATTATATATATATATATATATATATATATTGTAAGAACATGAAAAAGATAGAAGTCACTCCATATAAGGTAACTTTCCCCTCTCTCTATCTCTCCAACCTTCTCCTTTTCCTCTTCATTTCTCCCTTCATACATCATCTATTTTAAAATTTAATTACACCATGTTGTAGCTCAGGAGTTAAGAAACACTTCTATATTATCATATTTTCAAATAGAGTAAGTTTATTTTTTCTCTAAAGATCTTTTATTCCCTGTCTTTTCTTAAAATTTAGTCATCAATTTTGGTGAGATCAGTTGAGAAGAGTAATCCTCTCTACTTATTCTACTATATACTAAATTTCTGTTCTCTTGGGATAAATTGCATTAGACCCTTAAATCTTGAAGTTTATCTGTACTGATAGGATACAATTCTAGAGGTTGCTTGGAAAGCAAACAATTAAGGTAAGGGATGCTAACTTTAATTTTTAATAGCACCATAGGCTAGAAGATCTAGAAGTGGAGGGGACGTGATCCCAATATTCAATTTCTCTTGCAGGGATGTTATTTGATAAAATGGTTTGATTTTATGTCGTGTAAACATGTATAAATATTAGATATTGATAGCTTAGAAGTTAAATATTGTTTTTTATGTTTGAAAGGTTCTGAATGTTATGAATTTTTAAATGTTATGTGATTGAATGATATATATTATATATGAATGATGAAAATTGTATGAAATTAATGTTATACATTTGGATAATGTATGAATTATTTTTTGATAGTACATTAAGTATAAAAAAACTTATGTTTAACAAAGATCCCCTAGCTTCACTGATGATTTAAGTCATAAACTAAGATATCAGGTGGTAAGAAGCTAATGAAGGAGTTCATACACATTGGGTCCCGCTGTAGACACTCGGTATTGGATGTTTGAACTTATCATAATCCTTGATGTGTGGATTAGATGTTAGTCTTTGGTAAGGGCATACTTAATGAGTCTTTCGGAAGACGATGAATTCATGTGTAGTCAGTGTGATTGAAATGAAATCAAAATGTTATGGATTGAAATGAAATCCAATGATTATGATCGAAAATATATCCATGTCCGCTATATAAATGATGTAATTGGTATTGAAATTTTATATGACATCATTTAAAGAAATGTTTATAAATTAATAGTTTGAATGATTATTTTTGCATGAATTAAGTTTGTTATGGAACTTCTTTTCATTAGCTTACCCTTGCTTTTCTTGTTGTGTTGTGAAGTGCGATGATTGTATTTATGTACATGACCAGATGATCATCCAGGTGTTAGAGGTTCTGGAAGACTTTAAGATGTTCTTTTAAACCTTATATTATAAATATTTGTAATATATATATATATATATATATATATATATATATATATATATATATATATATATTTTAATT
>Ga0123342_1010468_pt1 | contig 10603 bp, 6 predicted proteins | sample Turbeawhitnodule_FD_89960 | JGI IMG/M metagenome (GOLD analysis project Ga0123342, IMG submission 89960) | Root nodule microbial communities of legume samples collected from Mexico - Turtle bean Mexico white nodule | ecosystem: Host-associated > Plants > Roots > Nodule | place: Mexico: Nepantla... | reverse complement strand
AATTCATCAGGAAGAGATGATAACAACATCAAAGCCAAATCTTCATCCTCAAACTTCACATCTAAATTCAACAGGTCTGCTACTAATTGATTAAACATAGTGATGTGTGCATTCATAGTAGTATCTTGTTGGTAGTCAAATCGGAACAACCTTTTCTTCATCAGGAGCTTGTTCTGACCACTCTTCTTCAGAAACTTGTCCTCCAATGCCTTTCACAATTTGTGTGCAGAAGTCTCATTTTTTACAGCATACTTATGCTCTCTGGACAGACAGGATCGAATAGTTTCGCATGCCAACCGGTTGATGATGCTCCAGTCTTTCTCCTCTACCTCTTCTGGTTTCTCTCCTTCAATAACAATATCAAGATCCTATTGAAAAAGAGAGTCCAAGACCTCTCCTTACCACATGCCAAAATGTTCAGTGTCATCAAATATTTCCACTGCCAATTTCAAAGTGGACACCGGGAACCTCGACCATGATGACGAGGAGCTTGACACTCTGAATACATCCTTCGCTTCTTCTTCTTGATTTGCCATTACAAACTCAAAATATAATATTCAATATTACAAATAATTTCAAACAACCCAAGGGCGAACCTTCGACTCTTGATACCACTTGTTGGAAAAAACGGGTAATTTCCCCACTAAAACATAACACTAACAAAGCTACCCGACAAATAATATTGAATAAAAAGAGCAGAATAATAAAAGAGATAAAGAGGAAAAAACACACCAGAAAATTGTTAACAGAGTTCGGCCAATTTAGCCTAATCTCCGAGCACAGCTAAAACAGCCCGCTTTTATTATTATGGGAGAAAATATTACAAATTGGGATATATAACATTGAAGGAGGAGATGTTAATTTATAACCCTCAAACCTCCTTCCCAAACAATGAACCCATCGATGTGGGATTTTGGATTAAGCTAAAATCAACAATCGGACCACTCATAGTATGTTATCTTACGCACGAGCTATCACTCTCGGCGTAAGAGGGGTGTGTTGCAAACCTCAACCTTATAAATCGGTTTTATGGAGTTGAGTTAGGCTTAAAGTACACTTCGTAATAACATAAAATATTTGAATAAAATATTTGAATATATTTGAATAAAATATTTGAATGATGCACCATTTAATATAATGACCAAATGAGTTTAAAATTTATTTTTGTATGTGCAAAAGTTCATATAGCTTAAAAATGCATAACAATCACCTTTCACTCTTAAATTATTAAGAGTCTTTTAAAGGACAAAATAATAACAAAAACATCAAATTTCAAAAGTTTGTTGTACCTAATATGAAATGATTAACTTTAAAAATATTATCTTAATGAATTTGACATCACAAAAATATTAAATGTAATTCTTATTTAGTCTCAAAATTCAATAAAAGATAAATACATGTAATTAAAACCAATTAGGTACTGAAAGATTGAAAATTTTAATTTTTTTATTCAAACCTTGTTATTTCTTCATTTGTAATTTTGATTTTGTCAAGATCCACATAATTTTGTAAAATTTTATAAATACATACAATTCTTTCAAATTCTTACAACGTAAATCAATTATAATTTACACTACAAATTTTAATCATAAAACCCTTTTTAAGAAAAATCTGAAAAATCATTCTTAGCTACTGTAAATCTGCAAAGACTTTATCATTTTAAAATCCTAATTCTTAATATCCATCCAACCATGTTTTGAAAAAATAATTTGTGGAGTTCTATTTGATTTGGACTCCTCTTACAAATTTGATTTGACTCCTAATGAAAAGGATAGTGTTTAGTACAGAGAATTATTAACAATCCAACCTATCGTGATATGTCCCATGTACCTGTCAAACCAACCAGCCATTGGCATTTTAAAAACTTAATATTAAAAATTCAATATTTAAATAACATTTAAAATAAATTATTGATATTATTTTTTTATTAAAATTATCTGTTTAAATTAATTTATAAAATAACTAAAAAAAATTCATTTTGATAGAGACTAATCCATCAATCCTGCAATTCACCCTTTACCAGGAGATCAAAATATGTAGGGTGCTTCTTTCTGCATCCCTGCATTTATGAATTGACAAAATGAATTTTGGGAGATTTTAAGAACTTCTCGTGTATCATATTAAAAATGTGAATTGAGAAAATGAATTTTGTGAAGTTTTAAGAACTCAAACACAGTGTCTTCTTCTTTATTATTTTTGTTGTCACGGTCCAGAGGAAGCAAATACAATTTTGGTGATCTTAGTGTGATATCAATGGACATAAACAAACATTATGTGTGCTTTTCAGCGGCATTGCAGTGGTTAGTGGGTGGTGTTGGAAGCTTTGTATGTCCAAGAAGAAACGTAAGGTTTTTTTTCTTTCGAAATTGGTCATTCCTAATATTTGTGACAATAGAAAATCTAAATGAAATGAAAGAGTAATGAAAGAGTAAGAGTCCATCTATTCTTAGAATTCTTTATGAATAGGTATAATCTATCTATGTATCGTTTTTGTTAACATATAAGTTTTGGTCTAGTCCTCCCATATTTTTTGTATTTTCTTTCCTTTTTTTTTAATAATATTTTTTTCATGTGATGGCATATGATTGTTGTTACTTGAGGTGTCAGCTTAGCTGAGATGTCAAGTTGCATAGTGATGTTTAACATGAAAACTTTATAAAAAAAAAAAGAAAGAGTAAGAGTGCATGCATATTACATTACAGAAAAGACAAGTTGTAACCTTAAGAACAGTCTCTAACCATTTCGCAATATCCTTTAAAGAACACATTTTATGAATTTCATATTTATCATTCCAAAACTCAAAAAATATGTTTTGAAAAAAAGTATTCTATAATGGTTATTTTGTCTTTCGAAATTTCTATTCTAGAAATACCTTTTGCTTACAAAATGCTCCTTATTCTAGAACCACCCAGTCAAGGACAATTTGAGTATTTTAAAACGTAGGAGTACAGGAAGAAAAATGTACGATTACATGAAGAAACACCCAATATGTAGTTCATTTTAAAGGGAGTTTCTTCCTGCACACCTATGTTTTTCTTCTTGCACCCCGTAATATTATACAAAGACAAAATTATCTTTGTTATTTTTTAAAAACCCTAAAACACAAACCCAACTATTCAAACTCTACTCTTTCTTTCTTATGCACAACCAAACCTACACCTTTTTTTTGGTTTTTGGATTAGTAGTTCCTTTTGTTTGACGGATTGTCATTTCCACAATACGTCTCTTGTGATTCTAGACAGAACATTCTGCAATATAGTCCCGAATTGAATGATCCATTTTTTGTGTGGATAAATGTGTCCGGATTTTTGAATCCAGAATGAGATTTAATTATTTGTATTCAATTCTTTATGTTGGATGAAATTGTATGCTTGTTTAAGTCAAAACCAAACAAAGCAATTTGCGCAACTTCTTCAATTTCTTACTCTCAAACTCACTCATTCTATCATATCATTTCTATTCATACACATGTCATGTATTGAGATTAAACTTTTCTACATAAAAAAAACTCCCTTATACATTTAGAATTATATTTACAAAATAGGGAATCCACGATGTGTTTTACGTGATTCCATAATATAGTCTTGGATTGAGCGATACAAAAAATTTCTGAATAAATCCATCTGTATCACAATCTCAAATCCGAGAATCTAAAAACTCCATAACCATCCACCTTTTAAAAAAAACTCAATTCTTACCTCTAAAAACTAACCAACACTTTGGTAACACAACTCACTCCTCCATCTTACTCCACATAACAATCAACCTCTACCAACGCCTCAAATGAACGAAGAACAGTAACAAAGAAACTCATTCAGATGCCCTTTTCAAATAAAAAATCAAGGCTAGTTTGGGAATTTTAAAAATTGTTAGGGTGTAGGAAGAAACTCCTCATTTTAAAATAACATATAAGTGTGATCCATTTTGGCAAATTCTTTCTACACCCAATCTTTTTTAACCCGAACCCTGCATAATTTTAAATTTCCAAAAATGCACTTCATTTTGAAAATGAAAATATGAAAAATTAGATCTGGAATTGTGTTCCAAAAATAATAATCTGGAAAAAAAAATCAAAATCCTATTGTAGATAAAAAAAATCCGCAATTAAAAAAATTCATTTCAGAAAAAAAAAACCCAAAAACATATTTCAGAAAAGGGGATCCATGATGTATTTCTATATGTACCCATTTTATTTAAGGACATTTTCATCTTTTCCTACAGAGCATATGGTGCAGGAAGTAATTGCCATCCATTTTTGACGGACAAATCATAAAGCCCATATTGGTCATAACTCGATTTGTCAACAAATATATACCATATTATATCAACGACAATATATCATTTTATTTTCCACATTTAAATAATTATAAAAAAATAAAAGTAAAAATTTGCCTCCCATCCTTCGGTCTACAAAATCCAAGTCCTAAAACATAATTTGGCATTTCTAATTATAGAGAATTTTGAAATCATCTATACAAAACACATTCACCGGCATATCAGTAACACCATCTTACAAACAATAAATGAACTACAAATATCAGTAATTCATCCTTTTAAGAAGTGCAGGCCACAATGCCTTGTCTACATCAACTACACAACCACTTGATCACCCAGAGAGTATTGTTAGCAAACATTTTTCTCTATATTTACTTCTTTCCCTTCTTGCCCTGCTTCTTCTTTTTCTCTGCATGACAGGATAAAAAGGAATCTTAGAAACTAGCTCCATTACTCACTTTATTAATAATTGTTAATTATCCTGATAGGACCTTGGGTATTTAGTCTCATTTTAGTAATATGAAATGTTCGGAGTATTTAAGTGTTTAGTTTCCACCTCTTAATAACTAGCTTTTGAGATAGGATCCCGTAGTGCTTGGGTGCTTATTAATTCAGTCTCTTAGAGAGAGTTACCTATGGAAGATTTTGACCAGTAGCAGGTTCTGACCAACAAAAATATTCAGTGAAGTGTCATCAAATAAAGTGTCGTGGGGTCAAAATAGTCAAGATGTCAACTCTTAAGGACACTACCACGATATAAACTTGGATATTATGGATGCCTAAATCCTAAATCGAATAATATGGGATGTTCGGTGAAGTATTTAAGTATTTGGCTCTCTCTACTTTAAAGCTAGTTTTGGAGAGTGAGTTCTCCAAGTGTTTGGATGCTTAACACATCACTTTGATCATTACATAATCAATGGCGTTGAGATTTGCTTAGTTAGGGACATAATTCTAGCATAATAAGAACATGTTGTAAGCATTCATAATCTAATCTGTGATGATTAAATCATTCGTCTAGTGAGTGGCGTTGAGATTTGCTTAGGGACATAATTCTAGCATAATAAGAATATATTGTAATCATTCATAATCTTTGTGATGATTAGCTCTCAAATCATTTGTCCAGTGAAGACCATAGAAAACCATCTACTAGGGAAGCGTCTAGTAGTGTTAGATTTAGACAGACCGTCTAACACATGTAAATTAATTGATTTTTAGGCTTTGTCTTAACAGTTTTGTATTATTTCATTTCCTAGGTTCCATATATATAAAATTTGATGGATATGGTAGATACACGATATATTGTGAACAAACACTGTATAGAACCTTCCCGTGAATAAAAATTTCTTGGGTTTTGTTCTTATTGTTGATTCAAATCCAACAATTGCCGTTGTTTGTGGGAACAAGAAGAGTCAAGAAGTCTAAGGTTGAAGACACAGTCACCAAGTTTGACATCGAGAAGTTTTCCAAGGAGAACGACTTCGGATTATAGAGAATCAAGATAGAGGCTATCTTGATACAACAAGGGTGTATTGATTCTCTAAGGAATGAAGCAAACATGCCAACATCATTCAAAAAGAGAAGGCTGACATGATCAATAAAGCCAATAGCGTCTTAGTTCTATTTCTTGAAGATAAGGCATTGAGGAAAGTCGCAAAGGAGAAGACTTTTGCATTGATGTGGATGAACCTTGAGTAAATCTTTGGCACTCAAACTCTATTTGAAGCAACAATAGTATTCGTTCAAGATAATTGTGTCAAGAACAATGGTGGAGCAGCTAGTGGATTTCAACATTCTGGATGATCTAGGGAATATAAAAGTGAAGTTAGAGGACGAAGACAAGGCTTTAGTCCTATTTAACGCCTTGCAAAAAACGTTTGAGAATTTTAAGGACGCTTTGTTATTTGGGATGGAACAAACCATTACATTGGAGGAGGTGCAAACCTCAATTAGGACTAAAGAGCTATAGAAGCTTCAAGAATCTAAAACAAACGACAGTGGGTTGAGTTTGAATGTCTTAAAGTCAGGGTTGATAAAAGGTTGAGTGTTATAACTATCATAAGAAGGGTCACTTCAAGGCAAATTGTTCAAAGAAGGAGACGAATGAGAAGGTTAAAAATTCTTATTTTGAGAGGGAATTTGTTGATGTTGTTGTAGTCTCTAATAGTTACAAGTCTACTAGGGTGTTGGAGGAGTACATGTCTAATGCACAAAGGAGTTGGGCAATGGACTCGAGTGCACTCATAACATGTGTTCTGTGAATGAATTCTTTGAGACCTAGGAGCTGAAAAGAATGGTTCTTCTTGAGAAGAATAAAGCCTATAAGGTGCAAGGCATGGAGTTAATCAAGTTGAAGATGTTTGACAACCAGGAGATGTTGCTGCAAGAAGTAAGGTGTGTTCCAGAGCTCAAGAGGAATCTTTTGTCAATCAACATGTTTGATCTTATGAATTTGACAACTAAGAATAAACAAAGTATGGCATGATAAAGCTTCTAAAGGAAGATATACAGTTGCCAAGGGGGTGAAAAAGAATAGTATTTACATATTAGATGGTTCAACAGTGATTGTGCATGCGTTTGTGGCTAGTCAGACGATGCAACATAACATGAAGCTATGAAACCTAAGGTTAGGGTACATTAGTGAGAGTGGTTGGGTGGAACTGGGAAAGCATAACATGTTAGGAGCTGATAGGTTGTAGGAACTAGAGTTTTGTGATCATTACATACTAGGAAAATCTCAATGATTGAAGTTTGGGACCGATAAGCATGTGTCTAGTAAATCGTTTAAGAATGCTCGTGCAAACCTTTGGGGTCCAACACAAGCTCAAACTCATGGTAGATGGTCTTATTTCTTCACTATCATAGACGATTACTTGAGAAGAGTGTGGATCAATATCTTGAAAAGTGAGACTAGAACTTTTCAAATGTTTTAAGGAATGACACATCATGATTAGTAATTAGTAGGTGACCAAAAAAGTTTTGAGAACTGACTATGGATTTAATTTTGTTTCAGGGCAGTTTAACAAGTTTTGCATAAAAGAAAGTATAAGGAGGCACAAAACGGTTGCAAGTATATTACAACAAAATGGGTTGACTGAGACAAAACTATTTTGGAGAGGGTAAGTGGCTAGAATCTCTCCTAAAGAAAGACTTATTTGAAACAGTAAACTAAAACAGAAAAGACAAAACTATAGCTAACATTCCCTCCCTTAAACTAAAACATATGTATTTAGTTTACTTCTGATGCATTAATCATTCCAAGCATACCACGTAGTTTTTCAAACTACTCCAACTTAAGTGGCTTTGTCATCAAATCTGCAATTTGTTCTTGAGTATTGCAATCTTTAGTTCCACAACACCATCATTCACCTAGTCTCTCAAGAAATGAAACCTCACATGAATAAGCTTACTTTTTCCATGAAAGACTGGATTCCTAGCCAACTGAATGGCAGAGCTGCTATCACAATGAATTATAATACCAGTACCTTCATCCTCCTCCATTCCAATCTTTCCTCTTGAGCCATATACGCTAACATGCACATAGAACTGCTGCAATATATTCAGCCTCAGTAGTAGACAAAGTCACCACTGGTTGTTTTTTTGAAGACCAGGATACAACTTCAGAACCTATCATGAGCACATATCTGTAAATGCCAAGAGTTGTACACTGCTTTCTTCCTTCTTATAGAGAATGCCTAGCTCAGTTGTTCCCTTCACATGCCTCATAATCCTTTTGACTGCCAACCAATGTGACATGGTTGGCCTAGACATGTAACTGCTAATGATACTTACAACATACATTAAGTCGGGACGAGTCACAATTAGATACATAAGACTCCCAACTACTTGTTTAAATAAAGTTGTATCAACTTTAGTTCCTCCTTCTTTTTTCAGCTTTGTACCAGGTACAATTGGATTTTTTACAACATTGCTACTTGCCATTGCAAACCTTGCTAACACCTCTCGTGCATATCTTCTTTGACAAATAAAAATCTCATTTGAATTTTGCAACACTTCTACTCCAAGAAAGTGCTTCATTCTTCCCGGATCACACATATCAAATTCTATCATCATTTTTTTTAAATTCATTGCACATGCTAAGGGAAGTGTACTATAATTCACTGTGATAGCAGCTCTGCCATTCAGTTGGCTAGGAATCCAGTCTTTCATGGACAAAGTAAGCATATTCATGTGAGGTTTCATTTCTTGAGAGACTTAGTGAATGATGGTGTTGTGGAACTAAATTATTGCAATACTCAAGAACAAATTGCAGATTTGATGCCAAAGCCACTTAAGTTGGAGAAGTTAGAAAAACTACGTGGTATGCTTGGAATGATTAATGCATCAGAAGTAAACTAAATACATATGTTTTAGTTTAGGGGAGGGAATGTTAGCTATAGTTTTGTCTTTTCTGTTTTAGTTTACTGTTTCAAATAAGTCTGTTACAATAAAAGACCTATTCTTTAGGAGAGATTCTAGCCACTACGTTGTAGGTTTGTAAAGCGTAGAATTTATTTTTCTGCTTCCATGTAAGGGCTATTAATAGCCAACAAATCTGTTCAATTCAGTGCACCCTTTCTTTGTTCAGTTTTCTAAATTCAAAAGTTCTGATCTCCAACATATTTTGCTAAGAGTTGGAATGCCTATGTTCTTCTAGGAAGAAGATGCAAACACTGCAGTTTATCGAATAAACATAAGTTCAACCATTGTTTGCTCCAAATTACAAGACATATTGAAGTATGAAGTGGAAGGCCAATAATTTATGATAATCAAAAGGAGTTTGGTGCCTTAAAATTTGCACATGTCAAGAAGGATAAATTAGAAGCATGGGCTGAGAGGTGTATCTTCATTGGATACGCAAAAGGAGTGAAGAGGTTCAAGCTATGAAGGTAAGAACCTGGGTAAGCTAGAGGCTTCATTAGTAAAGACGTCACATTCGATTCTACTCGAATGACTATGATGTGCAAAGATCCAATGTAAGGCAAGGAGAAAGGTTATGTTGAGGTGGAGCCTTTTGATGATGTATCAGACCTTCTGGAGAAATCAAAGGATGAAAACCAAACTTCTACCTCTTACTCGAGAAGTCTGGGACGACCTGAAGTTGATTTCAGCTATTAGCTTACACGTGATAAGAAGAGGATGACAATCAAACCTACACAAAAGTTTGAGTATGTTGACCTTATACCCAGAAATCAAAAGCTGGTAAGATGCAAGACAATGTTCAAGAAGAATGAGGAAATACCAGTTATAAAGAAGCATAGGTTCTAGGTGAGACTGGTGGCAAAATGTTTTACTCAAGTGGGGGGAGTAGACCATAATGAAATCTTCTCACCTACGATAAACACTGTTGTATGAGGATTTTGATGTCAATTTTTTAACCAGTACAATCTGGTGTTAGAACAATTGGGCATGAAGACAACATATCAACATGGAATCTTGGAGGAGACCTCTACATGTAGTAGCATGAGGGATTGGTGGAAGATCAAAGAAAGGTGTGTCTCTTGAAGAAATCTCTGTATGGCTTGAAACAGAGTCCAAGACAGTGGTACAAGAGATTTGATGATTTCCTAAAGGAGACAAGTTATGATAGTTGTGTCTACATTCCGAAAAGAGAAGAAAGATGTGTGTTGTTCTTGTTCATAATGTAGATGATATCTGTATTGCCAGCCAATATAAAAATGAAATAAAGGAGCTCAAAGAAAAATTAATCTTGGAGTTTGACATGAATGAAGGATCTTGGTCATGTGATGCAATTACTTGGGATCGACATATATAGAGGGATGAGATGCTTGGATAGTCGAGTCTATATCAGCAAGGAAACTTGAAAAGGTGGTTGAAAGGTTTAGGATGCACAAGTCTAAGTATGTAGGTACACCTTTGGTCATCACTCAAAGCTTTCAATTACCCAAGCTCTTAATTCTAAGGAAGGTAGGAGAGAGATGAAGACTATTCCATATGCTAATAGAATAGGGAGCATCATGTATGTGATGGTGTGTAGCAAACTGAATCTAGCACATGCTATGAGTGTATTTAGTAGGTTCAAATAGATCCTAGATGTGCTCATTGGGAAGCTTTGAAGTGGGTATTGAAGCACGTGAGAGGAACACTATTGTCTAGTGTTGATTTTTGGCTTAATCCCAAGTCTCACATCGGTGGGTTCATTGTTTAGGAAGGAGGTTTGAGGGTTATAAATTAAATTCTTCTTCTTCACTGTTATATATCCCAATTTGTAATATCTTCTCTCATAATAATAAAAGTGAGTTGTTTTTGCTGTGCTCGGAGATTAGGCTAAACAGGCCGAACTCCGTTAACAATTTTCGGGTGTGTT
>Ga0123342_1010467_pt1 | contig 10603 bp, 4 predicted proteins | sample Turbeawhitnodule_FD_89960 | JGI IMG/M metagenome (GOLD analysis project Ga0123342, IMG submission 89960) | Root nodule microbial communities of legume samples collected from Mexico - Turtle bean Mexico white nodule | ecosystem: Host-associated > Plants > Roots > Nodule | place: Mexico: Nepantla... | reverse complement strand
TCTTGGTGAGTTCTTGAATTAGAACATTGATCCAATTCTAAGTAAGGTGCCATTTATGACCAACTCAAGTTGCTCCTAAGAATGTCAAAGAATCATGTATTCTTGTTGTTGCATTCACATCAGAAGTGGTCCACCTAAATCATAGAAAACATTAAGCCAAAATCATCATACTGCAATGAAAGCCAGAAGAATTATACAAATGTTTATAATTGTTAAAAGATACCTTTGTCTCCCAATTGATAGTCCTCCGATCTTAGTTCCTCATGACTTTTGTCTTTGTAAACAGGCATGGCAGATATGGATTCCAATTTTGCAGTCTGCCCAGAGGTACCACTATCTGCTTCCGTTGTTGCTGTGTAACTAGCTACTCTACTTCCACCCCGTTGCTGACCTCCAAAACCTGACTGTCCAATACCAGTATTTCGAAAGGCCGATGATGGTGTTTGAGATCCTGAAAGAGAAAATATTTGATGATTACTTTCAACTACATTTGCCCAAGATACTATATGCCCAATATCTTTAAAATAGAAATATAATTGAAGAAGAGTTAGCTCCAAATGGCGATGGGGACGAACCAAAAATAGAGGGTTCTGCTGCTGTTGCTTCTGTTGAAGAACCAAAAGCTGATGAACTGAAGACTGGAGCAGCAGAAGTTCCAAATCCAGAAGAAAAGGGTGAACTCTTTGGGGCAAACGGGTTAGAATTAGGTGTTGTGGAAGAAAAAGAATTGCCTGATGATTGACCAAACACTGATGAAGGAGAAAAGGCATTTGTCTGTGTTGTAGACAAACTGAAGCCTGCCAAACCAGTAGACTGACCAGAGGGCAGTGGTCCACCTAAATTATAGAAAACATTAAGTCAAAATCATCATACTGCAATGAAAGCCAGAAGAATTAAACAAATGTTTATAATTGTTAAAAAATACCTTTGTCTCCCAATTGATAGTCCCCCCATCTTAGTTCCTCATGACTTTTGTCTTTGTAAACAGGCATGGCAGATATGGATTCCAATTTTGCAGTCTCCCCAGAGGTACCACTATCTCCTTCTGCTTCCGTTGTTGCTGTGTAACTAGCTACTCTACTTCCACCCCGTCCCTGACCTCCAAAACCTGACTGTCCAATACCAGTATTTCCAAAGGCCGATGATGGTGTTTGAGATCCTGAAAGTGAAAATATTTGAAGATTACTTTCAACTACATGTGCACAAGATACTATAGGGCCTAATATCTTTAAAGTAGAAATATAACAGTCAAAATTCTAATGGTTCTTGAACTCACCAAATGCTGAACTCTGACCTCCAAAGGGTGAGGCCGTACTACCAAATGGACTGCTGCTATCAAATGCAGAAGAAGACTGACCAAAAGCCTGAGTGGATCCAAAATTAAATGCAGGCGTACTAGAGGGCCCAAAAGCAGGAGTACTAGAGGCCCCAAATGGAGTGCTTGAACTACCAAATGCAGACGTGCTTGATGGACCAAACATAGGGTTACTAGAAGCACCAAAGGCTCCCCCACCACCAAATACGGGAGAACTTGACACCCCAAATGCAATCCCTGTGCTACCAAAAGTTGGGCTAGAGGTGGAACCAAACGCAGGGGTGCTAGTTGCATCAAATGCAGGAGTGCTCGATTTACCAAATGCAGGAGTGCTTGTAGCACCAAACGCTGGCTGAGATAACTCACCAAAAGGGGTTGAGAAACCAAGTATGCTGCTTCCAAAAGCTGGTTGTAATTGCTGTGTAGCACCGAATGGATTTGTTTGAGTAGGAATAGATCCAAAACCTCCAAAAGCAGGCTTCTGACCAAAAACTGATGATCCTATAAAGCAAGAGAATTAATTCTCAAAATTGAACCACAAAACTGTCCCGATAACATAATAAAAAAGAAAAGAAGAAGACAGCAAATTAAATGATAATTCAATGAACAACCTGGTGAAAAAATTTGATGTAATTTTAAGCTTTCAGAAGGAAATAATTGAAGACAATCTGATGAACAAACAAGAAAAACAACTTTGAAACAAAATGAAAAAAGAATTCCATGCACTCGTACCACAAAATGACGATGATGAGCTACCACAAGAAGACTGTTGAGCCGCACCAAATACCCAAGTGGAAGTACCTCCGAACATGAAACTGCCAGTTTGCGAACCAAATGGACTCGTACTACCAAATGGCTTAGGGACAAATGGATTGGTACTTGAATTGGTCAGTCCAAAAACTGATTGAGAGCCAAAAGGGCTCGACGAAGACTGCGCAAAAGCTGTCGAAAGAATAACTCAAATTTATCAACGGTTTGCGAAAGTAATCAATAAGTAACACATCACGAATTAACGCAGCGGAGGCAATACTTACGGTTCGAACCAAACATCGTTAGAAGCAAGGTAGTAACAAACGCGATCTGAATCGAAGAATGTTATGCCTTGGCGATTGTGCTACCTACTAATTCGAAGTTACGAACCCTCTCTCTGTTGGACGCGAAATGCAAAAACAAGAAGGAGGGGATGGTGATCGGAGAAGAAGACGGGGTTTTCTTTCGGTTTTTGGTGATTTAGCGGTTGATTACAAGAAACGAAACGAGAGTTTTGGGACTCTTTCTTCCTACACCTCCATACCTTCTGCCACCCCATACTTACCATTTTATCTTTTTTTTCACTCCTTGAATTTGAAATAATAAGCCTATGGATTATGTAATTCGGATAAATTTCGGATTATATAATCCGGATAAATTCCAGATTACATAATCAAGAAGTCAATTTCATATTTAGAAAAGACTTCCAGATTATGTAATCCGGAAGCTAATCACAAAAGACTTCTGGATTACATAAATCAAAAGCTAATTCTGAATCTAATAAAAAGACTTCCGGATTATGTAATCCAGAATATTGAAAAGGGTATTTTTGGAATAAGAAAAAATTATGGGGGTGACACGGAGGTACAGGAAGAAGCAGCCGAGTTTTGGATGAAAAAGGTGATGGGCCTGCATCAAAATAGGCCCAATTGTGAAAGCCGCGTAGCTTAAAAATTTCGCTGGATAGAAAAACAAAAGGCACATTCTCCGCACCTGGTCAATTCAAACGGGCACCTGACCATAAACGTGAAAAGATAAAAGTGCCCTTAATAAATATTAAATTAGGTTAAGTAATGAATGTGAATTAGAGACCTACACTCAACCCTCATCCATAGACATGTTAATGACTTATGGATTTTTTCATCCATAAACAATTGTATGACTTACAGATTTTTTTATCCATAAGCATCAATATTGGGTTATGGATTTTTTTATCCATAGGCACAAATATTAGGTTACGGATAAATTCATCCATAGGCACAAATATTGGTTTATAGATATATCCATCCATAGGCACAAATATTGGGTTACGGATAAATCCATCCATATGCACAAATATTGGGTTACGGATAAATCCATCCGTAGGCACCATTGTGTAGTCAATACATCACAGATATTAATGCATAAATGCATCACAAATGTAGTCAATACATATATTAAAACATCCAAAAAAAAAACATTACTTATCTATTACAAATGTTTAAGATTAGAAATATCGTCTAATGGACATTATTTGTGTGTAAACTTGCATCTGGCTAGTGTAGTATGTTGACCAAGATTGGGTTGTAGGATAACAATGTGATGCCCACAATATATCTGTAGCTGAAATAGGACAACCAGCTTTCAACTTCACCTACAAAAGTAATAAATATAAGTTACATAATATAAGTTTTAAGTTAGCACTATTAGTGACTTTACATGGACGTTTTGGGTATACCTGGACATAATGATTTCCATGGACGTGCCCAATTGCAATGATTTAGTATTGAGTGAAGTTACTTGGTGGTTGGGTTCTTACGGAAAAATAGTCAATGAAACCAAAATAGCATTGTACCGATTAGCAAATGTCTCACTACACTTATGTGTCATATCTTCATTATCTAACGAATTGTAAGTTATTGATTGCTCCATATCAACATCATCTAATCCATCCCACAAATCAATCTCTTCTGAAATTCTCATGTATGAGTCTTGTGTATCCATTCACGATGCTGAAAAAAAAAATTACTTAGCTTGCAGAAAATAGTCAACTATTATGGATATGGAAATCCATAATTCAAAAATAAACTACGGGTATGAATATCCATAATTCAAAATACAACTACGGATATGGATATCCATAATTCAAAATACAATTACGGATAATTATATATGTAATGCGGTGATATGGTGCAGAAAATGTTACTGACTAACGGATGCTTACATCCGTAACGTTAAAAGAAGACTTTCGGATATTGGTATCCGTCACTACCTGAGCTCGAATAAAATGTGATAAAGAAGCTTAAATCGGTTCTTACCACACAACAATGTCAAAGTGTAAACGGTCTCGTCCACCACCACTGTAAATCCACCTCCTACGCAACTCAAAGCACCACCAAAGAAGAAAACCAACTCAAAGCACCACCGTCACAACTTTTCCAAAGAAACTTTCACAGTTTTTCAAACTAAAGAAGACAAGGGCATAGTTGGATTTTGAAAATTTCGTCAGGTGCAGGAAGCAAATGATCGGGTGCAAGAAGTAATTGCCAAAACAAAAACATTGTTGGATTGGACTATTGACTATTGAAGGGATATTTTCTTCTTTTAAAATTTGTCGAGTGAAGTCAGCTTTTTATATAATAATGAAATAATAATTAGTAAATATTCGCTTTTAAAAGTATAATAAAAAAATTCTTGATATATTTAGAAAAAAATAAATTTAAGCATATTAATGTAATACTCTAATAAAATTATCATTTTTATTATAAACCCAATAAAAGACCTATACAAAGTTGTTCCCGCCGGTTGACTAGGTTTAACACCTTCTCTTGGATCTACCGCAATTGAGTATTGACTTGTGTATCTCCGTTGTGACAAAGGACGCCCTACCTGTTGATTGCACTCCGACGCTCAAGTCAGTAAGGGCTCACAAAAAGTAAATAGTTTCATTCTAGTGTGCAAAAACAACGTACCTTCATTTAGGGTTTTAGGTCCCTTTTATAACCGCACATGCAACAGTTTCTCGCTTGAGAGCATAAAATCTTAACTGAAAATATATTAAGCACATTAATCTTTTATCTCTAACAGAAAAACCACCTGTCACGGACACCAATGATCTTCAGGTGCTAAACCGCAGACCAACATTCTGCACATCTCTATCTTTTAGGGTTAAAAACAACTATCAACGGGTATTTTACGTGTGCACCATTATTCTCGGGTGCTCCTCTTTCATTCTCAACAACTATTAATTATTATGCAACTAACATGCATATTATCACAAGATATAACAATTATATCTTTCATCTTTAGAATAATATCACAATAGATAAAATATCTCTTTATCTTTTATCTTCATAATAATATCACAACAGATAAAATATAATATCACAACAGATAAAATATAATATCACAACACATAAAATATAATATCACAACACATAAAATATAATATCACAACAGATAAAATATCTTTCTATCTTTTATCTTTAGATTAATATGATAATAACAATTATATATTTTATCTTAATTACCTTTTCTGGGTTGACCAACATCTAGGCCAAAACTCGTGACCCACCCTTTGGACCCAATAGCCGAGGTCCCAAGCCCTCGAGCACTCTGGCCCAGTAATAGTCGAGGTTTATTATGGCATGCATTGGCTTAAGCTAGTTGAGGTTTACTGAGTTATCACCTACATGTTGAATTGAACTGTGACTCCATTGTGATAGAGGGCGCCCTACCTCGGCTATTGAACTGAACCGTGACTCCATTGTGACAGAGGGCGTCCTACCTGTTGATTGCACTCTGATGCTCAACCCAATACTCAATAGTCGAGGTCCCGAGCCCTCGAGGACTCTTTCCCAGTAATAGTCGAGGTTTATTATGGCGTGCATTGGCTTAAGCTAGTTGAGGTTTACTGAGTTATCACCTACCCACTGAGAAATCGTCGCGTCAGCCGCCAGAGCACTCGAAAGACTCTTCGCTTAGCCTGGCTCAGCTTGAGCCTGGGGGGCTTGTGTACTGGGTAAAAGTGCTCGAGAGCTCGGGACCTCGACTACTGGGTCCAAAGGGTGGGTCACGAGTTTTGGCCTAGATGTTGGTCATCTCAGAAAAGGTAATTAAGATAAAATATATAATTTTTATTATCATATTATTCTGAAAATAAAAGATAGAGAGATATTTTATCTATTGTGATATTATATTTTATCTGTTGTTATATTATATTTTTGTTGTTGTGATATTATATTTTATTTGTTGTGATATTATTCTGAAGATAAAGAGATATTTTATCTCTTGTGATATTATTCTGAAGATGAAAGATATAATTGTTATCTCTTGTGATAATATGCATGTTAGTTACATAATAATTAATAGTTGTTGAGAGTTAAAGAGGAGCACCTGAGAATAATGGTGCACACGTAAAATACCTATTGATAGTTGTTGTTAACCCTAAAAGATAGGGACGTGTAGTTAAAACAGAATGTTGGCCTATGATTTATCACCTAAAGGGGCCTAAGACACTAGATGAAGGTACGTTGTTTTTGCACACTAGACTGAAACTGTTTACTTTTTGTGAGCCCTTACTAACTTGAGCGTTGGAGTGCAATCAACAGGTAGGGCACCCTCTGTCACAACGGAGTCAAGGTTCAATTTAACAGAGAGACACAAGTCAATACTCAATTGCGGCAGATCCAAGAGAAGACGTTAAACCTAGTCAACCGGCGAAAACAAAAAGCATTTAATATTTTAAAATACAAGTTAAATATACTCAAAATATATATAAAGACAAATGTTAACAAAAATAAAAGTTTAAAGTATAGTTCTAATATGTATATGTATCTATATCTATATTCGCTCAAGAACACATTATAGTTGTACTGGACTAGATCATGGTGCCCACGTAAGCAAAATGGACCCCTGATGTTGGCGCATGAGTTGATGCTCTAGTGGTTATTTCTGTTATTATTTTATGCACTCCTTGGAGATAAGATTCTCTTCTGTTGTGGCACCTTGAGAGAAGGCACCCTCGAACAGAATGTGTTTCTCCTGTTAAGTATGCTTTCAATTGAGATTAGATTCTCGTGATGGAAAGTTGTTACAAGAGGTAAGCTATAAAAAGAGCTTGAGACCCCAGGTAAAGGTACGTTGTTTCTAAGACTAAAACTGAATACTTCTTGATTTTTAGCCCCTTACTGACTTGATCGTCAAAGTGCAATTAACAAGTAGGGCCCCCCTCTGTTTCAGCAGAGCTACATTCCAGGGCAACAAGAGATAGGACAAATTCCTAAAGAGACCGACGGAGCCAGAGCTTATCATTTGAGTCAACCGGCGAGAACAATAGTCATAGTTGATCATCCAACAAACAACATATACTTTCAACAAATTATTGAAATAAATTTTCAACATGAAAAATGTATATAAAAGAAAATGTTTTTAATTAGAAATTCACAAACAATTCAATTCCAACAAATACAAACATACACAAAAATCATACCAATCATACATGAATTTATACATCGAATGATATTTAACAAATGGAATATTAACATACACATATTCTGAAAAACTCGTATTAAGTATGTCCTTCCAAATATTAACATTTGATACAAATCAAGACTTAGATTAACAAGCAAATCAAGACTTAGATTAACAAGCAAATCAAGACTTAGATTAACAAGCCAACCTAAGATATTGTTTGTATAAAGACTAAGAAATGCAAATATTTATTGTATAGAAAGAAAATGTGAAAATAAAAAAAATAAAAACTAAAAAGCACACAAAGCGAGAAGCATTTTGAAATTGAAACTTTCTTTGCTTCTTAGGAGAAATTTAAGAAGAAAGTTGTAAATATATATTTATATAATTAATTATTTATAATTTACTTTCTTACCTTTTTTTATTTTAAACTCAAATTATTATTAATTTTGTTTAATATAAAATTAAATAATTAAATAATTAAATATAATATAATATAATAAAAAATAATACTATAATATGATAAAATAAAATTTAAAATTTAAAATATTAAATGTTAAATAAATTTATGTTAGATAAATATATAATAACTCTTAATTATAATAATTATTATAAAATTATAATTATAAATAATAAATAATAAATTTATATAATAATTATATTAATTATAAAAAACTAAAGATAAAAATAATAATGTTATTTAATATAAAAATATTTTTTTATCAAATTTTATATATTTTGTATTTTTTTAAAGTTAATATGTCACTAGAAATAATATTTTAATTAAAATTAATTATATTTTATAGATAAATCAATCAAATTAATTTTTTAACAATTTTTAAATATAAGGATAGCTTTGTAAACTTATATTTTTATTAATTAAAAAAATATAATTTTAATTATATCCATCACATCACTCACAAACTTTCCCTACACTTTTTACTCTATTTACCTTAATCAAAACAACCTTACTTTCTTCACACTTTTTCTACAAATCATCTCAAAGTCACTCCCTCAAATCCACTCTTTAATCCAAACAAAGCTTAAGAGTAATGGATTAGGGTAAACTCATTACAACCCTAGTCGCACATCTACACATGTCATAGTGTGTAAGAACTTTTTCCTCAACTTCTCACCACTTGATATCTTAGTCTAAGTGACTTAGATTATCAGTGAAACAAATGAGTCTTTGTTATAACATAGGTGTTTTTACTTAATACATAATTCAAACAATGGTTCACATTTCATCTCAGATTTATGATCCCAATTTCATACCATTTTTATCATTCTCAACAATCTTTTTCATATAAATTATTTAAACAAAACCACAAATCAATTAAATATACAAATTATTAATCAATTTATATTTATATTAAGCATTCATATTCAATCCATTAAAGAAAAAAAAAATAGCTTGAGCAAAAGTTGTCTTACTTGAGCGAAAATTTCTTAAGTGAAAGTCTAATCGAGAGCAATGGTTGACTTTCAACTTTATTTTCACTTGAACGAAAATATGACCGAGAGCAAAGGTTGAGTTTTGGCTCTATTTTTTCTTAAGAGAAAATATCAAAAAATCAACTTCATGTATTGAAACTAATCTTATTTTCAAAAAAAAAAAAATCTCAAAATACTTTAACAAATACATCTTTCAAACAAATTCAAAATGACATATGTTGGAGATCCCACATCGACTAGAGATTAGAGCCTTTCATAGTATATAAGTGGGTGCAAACCTCATCTCATTGAACCGGTTTTATGGGGTTGAGTTAGGCTTAAAGTCCATTTCGTAATATGGTATCAGAGCCATTTCGAGCCTATCCTAGTGAGTATTTGTGTTGGGCCTATCGTACCACCCGCTATCAGGCCGCTACCCATAATATATAGTCCCACGCACGAGTTGGTAGTCTCGGCGTGAAGTGGGTGTGTTGGAGATCCCACATCGACTAGAGATTAGAGCCTTTCATTGTATATAAGTGGGTGCAACCCTCAACCCTATGAGTCGGTTTTATGGGGTTGAGTTAGGCTTAAAGTCCACTCTTTCATAATAACATACACAACTATGACTTGCTCAAATATCATCCTTCACACATTTCATTAAACTTTGATCATTCAAACTCAATATATACTTTCATTCACATCAAACTCAAACTAATATATGAAAACTATAGGAAACTAAATTTACTAATCTAAATCATATTCAAAACTCAATTTAACCAAATTGAAATGATCACTTTTCTCAACTAACCCCGCTAAGATTGATCATAAATTCAAAAGAAAAAGAAGAAAATAAATAATCTTTAGAACAAATAGGAACTTTGATGGAAAAATTTATCTATTAAACATTATCCTTACTCTCCAACTACTTCAAGATAAGATTAAATTCTAAAAGACATGAGATTGAAAGGAATTAAATTAAAGAGAAGGTAGAGAGAAATTCTAAAGAGGGAGAGGAGAATTTCTTTATCCCAAAGAGAGAAGGGTGAGAATGGGTTTTCCAGTTACAATTCTTAATTTAATATACTCACCTTAATATAATTAAATAAAACAGACTTTTAAGAAATAGATAATTGTTTATTGTGTTTTTTTTCTCCTTAAATCATATACTTTTATCATTTTTTAATAAATTTTAGTTATTATTTTATAATATTTTTTAAATAAATAAAAGCATAATTGTAATATATATATATATATATATATATATATATTTCTTAATCATTATATGTGCTATTAATTAAGGCTTGAAATTTTATGTTTATGATGATTTTGTTAGGTGGTGATTAATGATTCTATAAAAGTATATTCTTAAAATTAATCATTTGTTAGTGTGTTATAACTTAATGTTTGTATTTTATTATATCAATAAAAATCTTCTTTTCTTATTTTTTATCAATATGAAAGTTTTTAGAACATTTTATGTATTTTATGTATGTTTATAATTTTTATATAAAACTTGTAGTATATATTCACTACAAGAAAAAAAGGTTTTAATAGAGGTTATTTAGTGGAGGTTAATATAACCTTAGGAATTGATTTAATTAATGGAGGTTTTTTCTAAAACCTCAACAAAATAATGGAGGTTTTTTAACC
>Ga0123342_1010466_pt1 | contig 10603 bp, 10 predicted proteins | sample Turbeawhitnodule_FD_89960 | JGI IMG/M metagenome (GOLD analysis project Ga0123342, IMG submission 89960) | Root nodule microbial communities of legume samples collected from Mexico - Turtle bean Mexico white nodule | ecosystem: Host-associated > Plants > Roots > Nodule | place: Mexico: Nepantla... | reverse complement strand
TCCGCGGCAAGGCAACCGCCAATGGCATCCGGCGATAGGAAACGAAGGCATCGGTCTCGAACGGCATCAGCTCGCGCGCCTCATGCACCAGGCATTCCGGCGGCAGCAGGTCGATGAGATCGGCAACGATCTGCCGGCGGCGGGCAAGCACATCGGCACGCGGGGCGAGAAACGAAATAGTGTCGAACATGGCTCTCTCCCTTCGCTGGCGCCAGCGAAAACCGGACGCCTCCTCCGCGCTGCCGGCTCAATCGGGCTTAGCACTTTCCCCATTATGGCGCAAATGCTAAGCACTTATTCCAAAAGGACAAACAATCAAAGCGCATGACCAATCTGGGTGACCTCGAAATTTTCGCAAAAGTCGTTTCGACGGGGAGCATGTCGCTCGCCGGCAGGGCGCTCGGTTTTTCGCCGGCCGTGGTCTCCAAACGCATCAAACGCCTGGAGGACCGGCTAGGCACGCGGCTCCTGCAGCGCACGACGCGGCAGATTTCGCTGACCGAGGCCGGCCAGGGTTTCTACGACCGTGTGCTTGGCATTCTCGCCGGCATCGAGGAGGCCGAGTACTACATTTCCGGACGCTCGGAGCAGATGCAGGGAACGCTGAAGGTGACGGCGCCGACCTCGTTCGGACGTACGCATATCGCCCCGCATCTGAAGTCCTTCATGGACATGCATCCCGGGCTTGCGATCCATCTCGTGCTCAGTGATGAATTCACCGACATCGTCGGCGAAGGCTTCGATCTTGCGATCCGCATCGCGGAACTGACGGACTCAAGCCTAGTCGCGCGGCGACTTACGCCCGTGCGGCGCCTGCTTTGCGCATCGCCGGATTACCTTACCGCCAACGGCACACCGCAGACGCTCGAAGACCTCAAGCAACATCGCTGCCTGCCCGCGCACAACAACGATGCCTGGCGGCTCGAAGGACCGGAAGGGCCGCTTTCTCTGCGGCCAGAGGGGATGCTTGAGACGAATTCCAGCGAGGTGGTGCGAGAGGCTGTCATATCGGGGCTTGGTATCGCGCTGCGCTCCACTTGGGACATCAGCCGTGAGCTCAAGGACGGCCGGTTGGTGCACATTCTTCCCGCCTATGAAGGATCGCGCAATGTGACGCTTTCCGCGGTCTATCCGAGCCGCCAGTTCCTGCCGGCCAAGGTACGGTTGTTCATCGACTATCTCGCCGAAGTTTACGGACCGGTCCCCTATTGGGAACGCTAGAGCCTTCAGGGTTCAATTCGCCAGTCTCTCGATTGCGAGATCGAGAAGTGCCCGCAGGCGAGCCTGCCGGTGGAGATCGCTTGAATTCACAAGGTGCGGAGTATGCTCGCCGCACCCGTCTTACCGCGCCAGATCGAGATAGGCGCTTGCCACCATGGCATCGATATCTTTCGGCACCGGAACAATGCAGCTCTCGGCGCCGACCTCGCGCCTGGCAACACGTTCGAGGCAGCGCCCCTGCAGCGTGAAGCCCAGGTCCATCGACTCCACGGAATTGCCGAGCGGACGGGGACCGGCGAGGTTCGCCATATGCCCGCCGCCCAGAATATGGAAGCAGCGACCATCCTTCAGGTGCAAGGTCTCGATATGGTCAGCCTCGTAACGATCGATCCGCACTACATCGGGGTAGTGCCGGAACGCGGCGACGTCGACCTCATGCGGGAAATGTCCGCCATTCATCAGGATGGCACCATCCTTGATCAATGGAAGATCCGCTGCGGTGACGATACCGGGGAGGCCGGTGACGGTGATGAGCACGTCGGCGGATGCAATCGCCTCGTTGCGCAACGGCGTGGAAAACCCGTCGAGATGAGCCTCCAGCGCTGTCACCGGATCGATATCGACGACGCTGACGCTTGAGAACGCGTTGCGGAAGCAGGCTGCGGTTCCCTTCCCGCAGGCGCCGTAACCGAAGACCGTCACGCGCTTGCCGTTAGTGGAGCGGTTGGTGAAGCGCATGTAGCTTTCGAAAAGGCTCTGGCCGACGGCATGTCTGTTTTCGGCAAACTGCTTGATCGGGCTATCGTTGATGACGAGGATCGGCATGTTCAACTTCGCCCGCATCGGCAACAGGCGCGTGCGGCCCGACGTCGTCTCCTCGGTGCCGCCAAGGAGGCTGGCGTAAGGGGCCTCGGCCGCGATCGCGAAGAGGTCGCCGCCATTGTCGAGCAGCAGATCCGGCCTTTCGGCGACAACCGCCTCCAGGCTCTTGCGGTGCGCGACAGGGTCCGTCGTCTGAGTCGCAAACACGGTGATCCCCTGCGCACGGAGAAACTCGACGGTCGAAGGCTGCGTGCTGTTCAGATTGCCGGTGCAGACGAGCCGCGCGCCGCCGGCCCTCAGCGTCATCAGCAGCGCCACGGTCTTCGGTTCGAGATGGATGCCGGTGCCGATGGTCAAGCCGGCGAAGGGTTGTGTCTTCTCGAACTCTGCCGCCGTTGCCTTCAGCAATCGGCAGCTGTTGCCGATCCATTCGATACGCGTTGCGTCTCTCTGCATGTCCGTGTCCTTCTGCTCTCAACGCAGTGTTAGACCCGGCAGCGGCTTTCGACCATGGAGATAATTCTTCGCAATAGGGCAGAAAATCTGCCTATTGCGTCACCGCGCCGGAATGTAGCTGCCAGTCCCGAAGAGCGGTGAATGCGGGCTTCTTCGCGTCGGTGGCGCGGCAAGACAGGCTGTAGCCGGCCGGTCGGCGAACGAAACCATAGGGTGCCGCAAGCACATTGCGCTGCAGATCATCCTCAATGGCGGCGCGGGGCGCAAGCACGACGCCCACACCCGATCGTGCCGCCCCGAGTGCGAGGAGCAGATCTTCGAACTCCTGCTTGCGCCGCAATGTCACGGCCTGAGTCCCGCTTTCGGCAAACCATTCCTGCCAGAGAGTTGGCGCGCTGCGGCTGACGAGAGCGGTGATCTCCACCATTTGCGCGGGATTATCGGCGATTCTCTCCGCAAGATCCGGCGTGGCAACGGGTCCGAATTCATCCTCCATGAATTTGATAGCTGTCACGCCGGTCGCTGACCGGTATTCAGCGCATGATGACCGCATCAAGCTCCGGATGCAGCGACAACGGCTCGACGACCGACATCGGCACGATATCGACCTCAACACTGCCGAGTACAGCCTGCATGTTTGCAAGCCGCGGCATCAGCCACCATATAGCAAAGGCCGAGGGCACGCCGAGGCGGATGCGGCGATGCTCGCCGCCCGCAAATTCCGCGGCGGCACGCTCCAATACAACCAAGGCCGCGTTGGCCGCCTCCGCGAACCGTGCCGCCTTCGCGGTTGCAGCCAGTTTTCTCCCGTCGTGTGCGAACAGTTTCTCCCCGAAATAGTTCTCCAGGATGGCAATCTGCTGACGCACGGCGCCACGCACGACACCAAGTTCCGCGGCAGCGCCAAGAATGCTGCCGTGGCGACAAACGGCTTCGAAGGCGCGGACCGCTTTTAAGGGAGGAAGACGCATGGTTACCACAGTATTGACATAACAGTGCACGACATGACGCCGTCATTGATTGAAATGCAAGACGGGCCCATATTGAACGCCTGTGCAATGGCGGAATCAGGACAGTATTTGGCGGATCTTCCGAACCGTGGAGAAACGGAAGCTGCCAATTGAATAAGTATCAAATCCCGCTGGAAAACTTGAAACACGTATGGATTGCGCAAGCTTTCCAGTGGATACTAATATAGCCACTTCAAGGAGCTGAACTTAAAAGGTGACCCGACCGTTGACTCTTCTTTCCCGCCTCGCTTCAGACGTACAGCTGATGTTCAGACGCCCACCGCGTCAACAGTATGCTGCGCTTTGTTATCGGGTGAAGAAGAGGACAAGCGAGCTCGAAGTACTTTTGCTGACGAGCCGCGATACCGGCCGGTGGGTCATCCCCAAGGGCTGGCCGATGGACGGACGTACAGCCTACGAAGTCGCCGCCCGCGAAGCTTTCGAGGAGGCCGGGGTACGTGGGACGGTCGAGATCGATATACTTGGCACCTATTCCTATCCGAAGGTCTTGAAGAATGGGCTCAGCGTAACCTGCAAGGTTCAGGTCTACACACTCGAGGTCGCCAACATCGCCAAGAATTTCAAGGAGAAAGGCGAGCGCAAGACCGAGTGGGTTTCCTGTGACGAAGCGGCGAAACGGGTTTACGAGCCCGAGCTTCGGGAGATCTTTTTGCTCTTCAAGCGCCGTATGGCTGAGCAGCTTGCGGCAAGGATGCTGAAGCAAATTCCAGCGGAATGATACTGCCATCTTGCGCTGCTAAACTTGGCGACGTTAAAGCAGGACTGAACGCCAAGGAATAGCATGCCCGACCGACCAGCCGTCCTCACCAAAAGAACGCTCGACAAGGATCTCGACAAGCTGACGCATGTCGAGGACGCGACGAAGTTCGTGTCGCGCAAGCTGGTGGCCCCGGGCCTCGGGCTGATCTTCCTCGGGCTGGCGATGCTCTTTGCAGGCGTCTACGTGTTTGACCGACCAAGCGCGGTGCTCGTGATCGCGGCGGCGGCGCTTGCCGCCTATATGGCCATGAACATCGGTGCGAACGACGTCACCAACAACGTAGGCGCCGCCGTGGGCGCACGCGCGATGACGATGGGACAAGCGCTTGTCATCGCGGCAATCTTTGAAATTCTCGGCGCGACGGTTGCCGGCGGCGAGGTGGTCAAGACGATCTCCTCAAACATCGTGGACGCGGTGCAGGTGCCGCCGGGGACGCTCAGTTGGATCATGATGGCGGCATTGATGGCCGCCGCTTTATGGATCAACCTCGCGACCTGGATGAACGCGCCGGTATCGACCACGCATGCGATTGTCGGCGCGGTGATCGGCGCGGGTATCGGCGCGGTCGGTCCCGAGCCGGTGAACTGGCGGGTGATGATCGAGATCACATCGGCTTGGGTGACCTCCCCCCTGTTGGGCGGCGTGATCGCCGCCGGCCTCCTTTTCATGGTGAAAACCCTGATCATCTACCGCGAAGACAAGATTGCCGCGGCGCGACGTTGGGTGCCCATACTGATCGCGATGATGGTCGGCGGCTTTTCGTCCTACATGATGCTGCAGCTTCAAGCGCCCAGCGAATTCTCCACGCTGACCATCCTCCTGTTCGGGGTCGCGGCCGGCTTCATCGGATGGGCCGCGGCGCGGTCATTCGTTCTACGGCAGGCCGTAGGGCTCGAAAACCGTAACAGCTCGCTGCGTGTGCTGTTTCAAATGCCGTTGATTGGCTCAGCTGCGTTGCTCTCCTTTGCGCATGGCGCCAATGACGTGTCCAATGCCGTCGGGCCGCTTTCGGCAATCGTGCGCGCGGTCGGCGGATCCGCAGAGGGTGCAGTGGACCAGCCTCCGATCTGGGTGTTGCTGATCGGCGCCTTCGGTATCTCCGTTGGACTGTTGCTCTTCGGGCCACGCCTGATCCGGCTGGTCGGTGAGCAGATCACCAAGCTCAACCCGATGCGGGCCTATTGCGTGGCGCTGTCAACGGCCTTCACCGTCATCGTAGCCTCATGGCTCGGCATGCCGGTTAGTACGACGCATATCGCCGTCGGTTCCGTGTTCGGCGTCGGCTTCTTCCGTGAGTGGTATACGCGGCATTCGAAACGCCGTATCGAATACATACGCCGCAGGGCTGAGAGCTGGGCGCTCGACGAACCGGAAGATCCGAACACGCACGAGGTTCGCCGCCGCTATCTCGTCCGCCGTTCGCATTTCATGACGATTATCGCCGCCTGGGTCATCACCGTGCCGGCATCCGCAGCGCTTGCAGCCATCCTCTATTGGGTTATGTTCGCGCTCTTTGTTTGAGCAGGACTTTTCAATGCGCGCCAATTTTCGGATGCAAAGGCTGTTTGTGGACGCGCCCCTCTCCGCCGGCACAACCGCGGAGACGACGGCAGATCACTTCAACTATCTCGCTAACGTGCTGCGTATGGCCGAGGGCGCTGAGTTGCTTGTCTTCAACGGCCGCGACGGCGAGTGGAAGGCGCGTCTCACCTTTCCGACGCGAAAGCGCATTGTGCTGATTGCCGAGGAGCAGACGCGGCCGCAGCCTGTTCCCTCCGACCTGCACTATCTCTTTGCTCCCCTGAAGGTCGGGCGACTGGACTACCTAGTGCAGAAGGCAGTGGAGATGGGAGCAGGTGTTCTCCGGCCGGTGATGACCCAGCACGTGCAGGGCAAGATTACTAATCTCGACAAGCTGAAGGCAAATGTCATCGAGGCGGCGGAGCAATGCGGCATACTTGATATCCCTGATGTTGCCGAGCCTGTGAAGCTGTTCGATCTCCTGGACACCTGGCCGAGCGACCGCCGCATCATCTATTGCGACGAAGGCGACGCAGGGCAGAACCCGCTGCCATTGCTGTCCAAAATCAGCGAGCGAAAGCTGGCCCTCCTCGTCGGCCCCGAGGGCGGTTTTTCCGAGGAGGAGCGCGCGCGCCTGCGCAGCCTCGATTTCATCACCGCAATCCCGCTCGGGCCGCGGATCCTGCGAGCGGATACAGCTGCGGTCGCTGCCATGGCTGTCATTCAGGCGTCGATCGGCGACTTGAATTAACCTTAGGATCGATCGCAGCCGAAATATGCTGCTATTTTTTTGATGGGCCGTTGAAACAATTTCACTTGCAACATACGTGGGAGCGGTCCTAATCACCCTTCCAATTGCCCGGTTTTTTTCCGGGCGCTCTCCCATTGCAGGTAGACTTGAATGGCTCGCGATACCACCGACCAGACGCCACTCTCATCGGTTCAGGAGCTGACCGATTATCTTGCTGCGGGAAGCAAGCCTGACGACAAATTCCGCATCGGCACCGAGCATGAGAAGTTCGCTTTCTTCCGCGCCGACAGTAGCCCGGTGCCGTACTTCGGTGAAGCCAGCATTTCGGCGCTGCTGAAAGGCCTTCAGCAGAAATCCGGCTGGGATCCGATCATGGACGGCGACAACATCATCGGCCTTGGTGAGCCGAAGGGGATGGGCGCCATATCGATCGAGCCCGGCGGCCAGTTCGAATTATCAGGCGCGCCGTTGGAAACAATCCACGAGACCTGCAAGGAATCGAACGCGCACCTGGCGACATTGCGCGAGATCGCCGAGCCCATGGGCATCCGCTTCCTCGGCATCGGCGGCAGCCCCAAGTGGACGCTGGCCGAAACACCGGTGATGCCGAAATCCCGCTACGAGATCATGACCCGCTACATGCCGAAGGTCGGAGCCAAGGGTCTCAACATGATGTACCGCACCTGTACGATCCAGGTGAACCTCGACTTCTCTTCGGAAGCCGACATGCGCAAGAAGATGCGCGTCTCGATGAAGCTTCAATCGCTGGCAACCGCCCTCTTTGCCTCCTCGCCCTTTACCGAAGGCAAGCTCAACGGCCTGCTCTCTTGGAGAGGCGATATCTGGCGTGACACCGATAACAACCGCTCCGGTCTGCTGGACTTCACCTTCCGCGACGACTTCGGTTTTCATGACTATGCCGAATGGGCCCTCGACGTGCCGATGTATTTCGTCGTGCGCGACGGGCATTATCACGACTGTACCCATGTTACCTTCCGGCAGTTCATGAACGGCGCACTGAAGGGCGAAATCGCCGCCTGGGAGCCGACGATGGGAGACTGGACGAACCATCTCTCGACGCTCTTCCCGGATGTGCGGCTGAAGCGCTTCCTCGAGATGCGCGGCGCGGATGGTGGGCCTTGGCGGCGCATCTGCGGGTTGCCAGCCTTCTGGGTCGGGCTGCTCTATGACGACGCTGCGCTCGAAGATGCCGATATGCTGACCAAGGACTGGACGTTCGACGAGGTCAACGCCTTGCGCGATGCCGTGCCGGCTCAGGGCTTGAGGGCAAAGTTCAGTGGGCATGAGCTCTACGAGACCGCACGTGAAGTCATCGCCGTTTCGAAGGCGGGTCTGAGGGCGCGCAACAAGCTCAACAAGGAAGGGCAGGACGAAACCATCTTCCTTTCGCCGCTCGATGAAGTCATGGCGAAGAAAGCGACCTTGGCCGAGGATCTGCTGGCGCTTTACCATGGCCGCTGGGCCGGTTCGGTAGAGCCCGTCTTCGAAGAGTATCAATACTAGAGCCAGGACCTACTAAATTCATCCGTCTGTTTGACGGCATGGGATTGGCTGGAGGCAAGCAAGCGCAAGGCAAGGCTTGTAGCCTTGGCGAGCATTGCTTGCGATCAGACGGCCCATGCCGCCTAACCCGAAGGGCGAGATGGATTCTGCCCCTGACTGCGTCGGAAAGACTTGAAAGTGGCAGGGCACTTCCGGCGCCTTTCCTTCTGGTCGAAAACAAAATCCGTCACGCAGAATGGATGAATTTAGTAGTTCCTGACCCTAAGCCCTTCTGCAAAAAGCGGTTTGCGCATTCCTTTTTCCGGCTATAGTGACGCAACTAAGCGTTTGCGAACCGGGAAGGGGATTTCCATGTTGCCACTCTTCGACATGATAATGCAGGCCCAGAACGGCGCGGCGATGGATGCAGTCTCCAAGCAGTTCAATCTTGCCCAGGAGCAGACCGCCAAGGCGATGGCGGCGCTGATGCCGGCGTTTTCCGCCGGCCTGAAGCGGAGCACCAGCAGCCCTTACGACTTTATGGGGCTGATGCAGGCGGTCGCCTCCGGCAACTATGCCAAATATTTCGAGGATATGAGCAAGGCTTTCACGCCGCAGGGGATATCGGACGGCAACAACATCCTTGCGCAGCTGTTTGGCTCCAAAGAGGTCTCGCGCGCGGTGGCTGCGCAGGCGGCCCAGATGACGGGAATCGGACAGGAAATCTACAAACAGATGCTGCCCGTAATGGCCGATACGCTGATGGGTGGCCTGTTCAAGCAGTCGATGGGGCAGATGACAACCCCGGTCAATCCGTTCGTCAACACGCCGATGGGCGAAACCATCCAGAAATGGCTTGAAAGTACCGGCTTCGCGCCGAAGCAGAAGCCTACCCCCGAGCCAAGTATCTTCGACAACCCTTTCACCCAGGCCATGCAGCTGATGTTCGGCATGCAGAAACCTGAAGCCGAGAAGACGGTCACTAACCCGTTTTTCGATAACCCTTTCGCAAAGACCTTTCAGGACATGATGGGCTCGCTTGGAAAACCGGTCGGACCGAAAGCTGCCGAAGCTCAGAAGGAGCAGGCGAAAGCGGAGACGGAAAGCTACATGGACATGCTGAACAGCATGTTCGACAGCGGGCTCGAGGTGCAGAAGAACTACCAGAAAAGCATGGAAGCGATCTTCGAAACCTACATGCCTAAGACGCCTTCCTCCACGCCTCCAAAGGCATAAAAAAACCCGGAGACGGCTGGGAGGCCGGTCACCGGGCAAGAGGCAGGGCTATTGGCTATCACCCTGCGGGGAAAACTGAGCCGGCCTTAATCCTTTCGGGACCGGAAGAGCGACTTCGGTCCGCGATTGCGCGCGGAACGCGTCAGATGTTCCGACGGATCTTCAAAGAAGGTGGACGCCAGGAACGCCGAGGTCAGATCGGCCCTGGTAAGGCCGATATCCCTCAATTGCTTGTCATCGAGATCGTGCAGCCGGTTGATCTCCATACGGTTGCGGAACACGCGCAGTACGGATGACAACGTTGCAAAGCCATTTGCGAGACGCTGGGAGAACGTCGGGGTGGTCTGGCTGCAGTCGAGTTCGAGTATCCGGTCTGTCGTGCGCATGGTTGATCCTTTCATTGGCGCGCAACAACCCACCCCTCCCGCGAGGTCGAGCGGGAAGGCATCGGGTTGAAATCGGAGCGGACAGGCAGGGTGTCTGTCCTTCACTTTGCTTGATTTGCAGCCCGAAGATGCCAAACACCTATTGATCAGTCCAACGAATGTTTCTAATGATTATCATCAGAGAACTTTATGGGTGAACTCATGTCCGCGCCTCTTGATATTGATCAGTTGCAGACCTTCATCGCGATTGTCGATTCCGGCAGCTTCACCAAGGCCGCCGACAGGGTCTACAAGACGCAATCGGCCGTTTCCATGCAGATGCGACGGCTGGAAGAGCGCATTGGCAAGCAGCTTTTCATCAAGGACGGCCGCGGCAACCGCCTGACCGTCGAAGGCGAGAAGCTCTTGAACTATGCGCGGCGCATCATTCGCCTCAACAATGAGGCGATCGCGGCCTTCGACGACAATCGTCTCGAGGGCACGCTGCGCATCGGCACACCCGATGACTACGCCGACCGCTACATGCCGGAGATCATCGGCCGTTTCGCCAAGACACACCCGAACGTCGAGCTCTACATCGTCTGCGAGCCCTCCGTGGGTCTCGCCGAGCGCATGAATCGCGGCGAGCTCGACATCGCGCTGGTGACACACAATCCGCGCGAGCGCATGTCGGATGTCGTGCGAACGGAACCGCTCTGCTGGGTCGGCTCGGCCAACCATCCCATCCGTGACGACGCGCCGGTGCCGCTCGCCGTCGGTCGTCGCGACTGCCAGTGGCGCCAGCTCGCCTGCTCTGCGCTCGATGCGGTCGGGCGCGAGCACCAGATCCTGTTCACCAGTTGGTCGTGCACCGTCGTCGCGGCCGCAGTGCTTGCCGGCATGGCCGTTTCGGTCATGCCAGAATCGGCGCTGCGTA
>Ga0123342_1010465_pt1 | contig 10603 bp, 6 predicted proteins | sample Turbeawhitnodule_FD_89960 | JGI IMG/M metagenome (GOLD analysis project Ga0123342, IMG submission 89960) | Root nodule microbial communities of legume samples collected from Mexico - Turtle bean Mexico white nodule | ecosystem: Host-associated > Plants > Roots > Nodule | place: Mexico: Nepantla... | reverse complement strand
ATTATATATATATATATATATATATATATATATATATATATATATATATATATATATATATATATATATAAAATTATCTACCACTACAAGTCATTTATAGTATATGATATAATAACTACAATCATAATTACCATGTTTTTTATTACACTAAATTCAAAATAAAAAAATTATATGGTAATTAGTTGTTTAAAATTCATACCCATTAAATATAAGATATTTTAATAATATATATTAATTATATTCATCAATAATCAAATGTAGGTTGATACCTGTGTGTATCTAATGTATTACAAACCATACAAACAGGTTGATAAGTAAAAAATAATTAGATATTAGTATATTAAATATCAGTAGCTAAAAAAATACAATTAAGAAATAATGAAAAATGCATATCCATTATATCTTTCATGTCAATCTTACGACCTAATAAGCAAAATCAATAATAAATTAAAACACTAAAAGAAATATATATTTATTTTAAAAATAAAATTTAACTTAAAAAATTAAACAAATATTTTCGAACAATACGACTTCCAATGTAACTAAGTATTTGATTGTCTTATTTGTTTAATTTAAAAAAAATGGAAATCAAACCATTTATTCAAAATTTAAATATTTAATCATTATGAGGCGTTAATAAAAAACATTCAACTATGAATTAATGAAAATAAATACAATGTTCACCGTTGTCAAAAAATATAATTTATTACATTTTCTTTTTTGAAATTCAAAATTAATAAAGGCTATTATTGTCCATATATAGATTAAAGTAACGATCACTTGCCACGTCACCAATATCTGAATCTTGAGAAAACGGCTCCTTCATTCCCATCCTTATTCCAGCAACTGGATTTCTTACGCATTTTACGAAGTTACTGAATCGTAGCCGTTTATATTAATCGAACGGCATATATGATATACCGTAAATTGAAGTTAAAACATGCATTTCATATCAGAGCCGTTGGGTTCACATCAAAAGGTCATAATTATCTGATTGAGCGAATGCATTATAAATCTGGCTGCACTTGATATAATTCTCCGGTTTCCCTCCCAAAACCGATTTCGATTCTCACACTTTACCCCTTCGTCACTCTAAATAATCCATCTCTTCAAATTGCATTTCAATTTCCGAAATCCTAAAAAGTTTCCCAATTCCTCGTCTTCGTGTTGAACCTGAAGGTCTGTTTTCCCCTTCAAATTTTACAATTCAGCTCTGTTTTGTTTCCTAGAAAACAAAGGGTATATAAAAAAGACAATTTTTATTTGAAGCAGTGGGATTTGAGCATTTTCAAAATTTCTGAAAATTTTTTATATGTAATTTTTCTGTCTTATACCATAAGAGAGATAAGACAAAACACTCTTTTTGCAATAGACGACTATTACACATGTAAGCATGTATGTAGTACGAATGTACGTACCTACGTATGTGTATGTATGTATGTATACATGAACAGAGATCGTGCATGATGCATGATGCATTTCTTAGATGTGATGGGAATTTTCAGTGTTTGATTAATTTTTTTGTGAGCATGTGTATGTATATATACATGTTATACATTTTCTAATAATCACATTGATTTTTTTTTTTTTCAGCATACTTGTTCGTTCCTATGTTCAGCAATCGTAAATTTGGTCAACAAGAAACAACATGCCATTTGTTGCTAAAAGAACTCCAGGTTCTGTCCCTTATCTAATTTGTGAAGAATCTCTCTTACTTATCATGTTTTTCCCTAACAGCTTATTCTAGAGGACTTTGAAGTAACATTGTTTATTTTCTGTTTGCTTGATACTTGTGCGTGGAATGTCAGATAATATGGGATGAAGTTGGAGAGTCTGATTCTCAAAGGGATGCAATGTTACTGGAAATAGAACAGAAGTGTCTGGATTTGTATAGAAACAAAGTGGATGAAGCCAAACTGTATAGAGCACAAATTCAGCAAGAAATTACCGATTATGAGGGAGAAATTGCTGGCATCTGTGCAGCATTGGGTGAACAATCACTGCATGTAAGTATTGTTGGAACTCGAGAATTTAGTGTATTGGATAATATCTTGGTCACTGGAGACTTTACAGTTGACAAGCTTTGATTGGTGTGTCCTCAGTTTGATCCAAAGTCTTGTGGAAGCTTGAAGAAAGCACGTGAAAAAGTGGTTTCACAACTTGAGGAGATGCGCAAGCTGAAAACCGAAAAGAAGAAACAGTTTGCAGAGGTCTTATATCATTTGAAGAATATCTCTATTGAGCTTCATGGCTCCAAGGTGCTTGATGCATATTTAGATGAGAACAACTTGTCTTTGAAAAGACTAGAGGAATTGCAGAAGCAATTACTTCAATTACAAAATGAAAAGGTTGTCTTTTCTGCTGACTTATTTATTCAAACTTTTGATAGACCGAAATGCATGTTGTTCATGACGTGTTCTGGAATGCTGCAATGCATATTGTTAGTGATTGAAGAAATTTAGGTGAAGCATTGATGCTTCCAAACCTGTTCTTACAATCTTACCATAAGAAAGAATAAGTTTCATGCATTAATTTCTCTGAGATTTTGCAGGCCAGTCGACTGAAGCAGGTGTCTGACCAACTCAACACTCTCAATTCATTGTGCTCGGTCCTTGGTTTAGATGTCAAAGACAAAATTTGTGAGATCTGCCCTACCATGGTTAATTCATCTCTAACAAAAGATGTTAGTGACAATACAATAAAGAATCTGACTTCTGAGATACAAAGTTTGAGAGAGATTAAAATACACAGAATGCAGAAGGTCATAATTCTTGTTCTTATCCTTCGTTCTTGAAATACAGATTTATTTTAAGTAGCATTTCTCACTTTACATGCTTCCTCAGCTTCAAAGTCTTGCAGTTGCTCTATTAGAGATGTGGGATTTGATGGATACACCGCTAGAGGAACAACAGAAATTTCTCCATGTGACCAGTAAAATTGCAGCTTTGGAATCTGAATTTGCTGAGTCTAAAATACTTTCAATTGACTCCGTCATTTACGTGAGTTTTTTTTTCTGTCTTCGACAGTAATCTTAGCTCTCTTCTTCTTCCTATTCACGTAAATTAAATTTGCTTCAATTGTATTACAGCTTGCACCATTTATATGTTATTTACGAATGATTTTTTCTCCTTGCAGGTTGAGAAGGAAGTTGAAAGGCTTCAAGAACTTAAATCAATCAAAATGAAAGAACTGTTGCTGAAAAAGAAGTTGAAGTTAGAAGAAATATGCAGGAAAACACATCTGACTACACAAACAGTTTTACCAGGCCAACATTCACTTGAGTTTTTAGACTACGGTAAGATTTTCCCCAAGTTTTTAAAGTTGCTGTTAATTATATCATTCTTCATTTATTGGATAATGATTCCACAGTATCTGCACTCTTAATTTAATGCCTCTAAGGCTACACGTTAAGTAAGAAAAGCATAGGCCAGTCACAACATTGTCTGTTGAAAAATAGTCATAAGCAGAAGAACAATGTCATGGCTATTAATCTAAATTTATTCCTTTCCTCGTCTGCTAATTATATGATTGTTTCAAATATATCTCAATTATTTAACAGTTTGTTATTTTTTTTATCGAAAGTGTTCCACAATGTCACTATTTGTCCTGTCCATTTTGTGATAATCACTCTTGCAGATCAAATTGAACACCTAATTACTAAGACAAACGAAGAAGCTCTTGGCCGGAAAGAAATTCTGGAAAAGGTTGAGAAGTGGTTTGCTGCATGTCAAGAAGAAAGCTGGCTGGAGGAGTACAATAGGGTGATGTAGTGTTGTTGTTGACATCAGTGGATATTTCCTTCTTTCATTGTTGTTTGCTTTATCTTTTTAAGTGTTGTGCCTTTTTAGGATGATAATCGTTATAATTCTGGAAGAGGTGTACATCTTGCCTTGAAACGTGCTGAGAAGGCCCGTGCTTTATTAAGCAAAATTCCTGGTGAGTATCTTATTTCTAAGTGGTCTAACAGATTAAGTGTTAGATTTTCAACAATAATAAAGCAAGAAAACAAGACCAAAATTGAAGAAAACATTTTATTGATAACAGAAAGTCTATACAACTCTCATACAACAACGGTATCTTTACAAAGATCACAAAAACTCTATATATACATCCTATGAAAAACTCTATATATACATCCTATGAAAAACTCTATATATACATCCTATGAAGAAGAAGTACTAGAAGACTATTCAAAAAAATAACCATCAAACTAATTTGTCTCAACACTATTAGATGGTCTGATCGTTGGACTAAGCTTTTGTATTTAGAGTCAACCATCACATTAAGGATTCTGAATAACTTTAATATCATCTTAGTAAACCTCAAAAAACCAAGTTATAAAGTGAGGATTATACTCTAGTTATATATTATAATCTGGCTTAATTCCTAGTCAATGTGGAACTTATTTACCTATCAGAAATTTGATATGAGTATGTAATATCAATTTGATATGCCAAACCTCAGAAGTTCAAAGTAAAAAGAGGGGGTGTCGCACAAAAACATTGTGGTAACTAACAAGAGAAGAAAGAAGCCATGCTTAAACTTTCCAACTAATGGATAGGAACCTAACCAACACAACTGAACATCATACCTATTGTCAACTAATACATGGATGATTTAGCCAGTACAATTACTTAACTAACTCTGTTATTATGATAAGCTAGATTTGGACAAAATATTGACATGTGACATGGTGAATTCAGCTTATTAACTCTATTCGGTTGTTTGTATATTATTAACTGCATTTTTCTTCAAGTAATGATAATACAATGGAGTACCATGTACCAAGAGGAGTTAAATATTTTAGTTCCTCTATTTTCTCCTTTATTTTAATGTGTATGTTATTGAAACAGGCTTGGTAGAGGCAATAATTTCAAAAGTTAAAGCATGGGAGAAAGAAAGAGGACAAGATTTTTTGTATGATGGAGTAAGTTCTTCTGACAAAATCATATATGCAACTTTTATGAATTAGCCTACTAGATTTTACGAAAATTTGGCGAGGTAGACTTTCTCTTGGAAAACTATGTCTATAGTATAACATTCTCATATCTTTTCATGCATTGTTGTAATCATGGATGTGTGTATAGAGCCGGCTACTTTCCATTCTTGAAGATTACAGCATTTTAAGGCAGGAGAAAGAGAATGAAAGGCTAAGGCACAGGGTATGAACTGTGAAACTACACATTATAGTAATTAAATATATATGTTGTGAAATTTTCTTTTAGACACTCTTGTTTCTACCATCATCTAATTCAATTGCTTTTGTTTCATATTAATTTTAGGATCAAAAGAAACTTCAGGGACAACTGATGGCCGAGCATGAAACACTTTTTGGTTCAAAACCCAGCCCATCATCTAAAAGTGGGTACAAGGCTTCTAGATGTTCTACAGGAATTCCAAGTATTAGAAAATTTTCCATTGGTGGAGCAATGCTTCAGGATCAAAGACATGCCTCTCTTGTTCACCAATCTAACAAAAAGGGTAACATTACCAATCACAAAGGCTCCATTCTTCGCAACAAGAATATTTACCATTCAACTCAATCCTCAGGTATTTAAAAAATATATAAACTGTGCTTAAGCTTTATAAGTAAATATTCTCTCTATGGAAGATGTTAACATCCCTTAAAAGCTGTTTTTAAGCATTTAAAAGTGGAAAAAGATATCATAAAATTAAATATATTTTTTTAGTCCACGTAAATAAATAAATAAAATTGCCTTCGTTTTGGTCTGTCAGTTGTTAAAATGTGTCAAAGTGTGTTCCCAAATAGAATTGCATTGTTGTATCTTTTGATGAAGAAAGTTTACTTATAATGTCTTAATCTGTGTTTTTAACTTTTAGTAGAGACTAAAAATGCAAACATTTTCCAAAGTTGAAAACATATTTAATCATGATAGTGAAAGAAAGTATATATTACACTTCTGTATTTATAGCATGATAAATATTTTGTTTTAACCAAAACATTTTTTCTGGTGTTTAATCGCTTGATGTTAATGGCACTTTAGCAGGAAATGATAACTCTAAAGCTGTGGGTCATTCAGTGAAGACTGCAAGCAGTGCAGAAAAGAACATTGAAATTCTGTCATCATTGACCAGGAAGCCCCTCTCTCCTCTTTCTCCTGCAGTCCTGTCGACAACCAACATATCAAATCTTCAAGAAGACCATAATAGTAAACTACAGAATGTAGCAACACAGCAAAAAAGTCAAATGCTAACAGCAACTCCACCCTCCAGGCCATACATAGCTGGTGCTGAAGAAAACATGACACCAAAGAATATGACTCTTCCAGTGCCTACCACTCCTTTGACTTCCATCCCCATGTTGACTGCCACTACACCAGACACTGTATATTCTGGTACCACTGCTTCTTCAAAGACTAGCCAATCATTTGAATATTCATTTGAGGAGGTAAGAGCTGGTTTTATGCTCCCAAAAACCTATGCTCAATGATTCAATTTGTTCTAGGATGTTCCACAATCAACAACACATGGTAGTTTGTTTGCTGACCAATTTTCTGCTTTGCATATTGCAATAACAACATTGTGAACTTTTGTTGATATCTTTGGGGGGAATATTGGTTTGGGGCTTCATTCAGTCAGCACAAGTGTGTGCTTTGGTTTGAAATTTCTTCAACATAAGCATGTTACTATAATGGGTTTCAGCTTGATCCATCAAATTAATACTGTTTTGATTTAATCCAAGATACAGTATAAATGGGGCTTTTTTTCTTTGGCCCACATAAACTTCTTCTATTCACTATTTTAATATTTTGGAATACTATTTTCACAATAAATAAAAAATATTTTTATAGGAAGAAATGTGTTTATTTTGCACAGCTGCACCTTTTTGAGCCTTCTAATTTTGTAATTGCAAATTAAAGAAAAATATCAACATAAGCATTTAAAAATAGTAGCATTTTCTTAATAATAGTAACATTTTCTTGAAAATAATACTTAATACTCCGAAAACATAAAAATATAAGATTTCTTAAATTTACTATTTTTAATATTTTAATACTTAAATTAATTTATAATTTTTTTTCTTTGTTTTCCTTTAATTTGATAGGGACAGCTTTCGGTGATTAGTAGAAGTCAGTCCCAGATTTGTTCTTTGTGGGTCTAAAGTCAGTCCCAAATAAATGGTATCAAAACAATACCAACCACATTTGACCATCTTTTATAGGATCAATTATATAGATGTCTATTATTTTATTTTAGATTATTCCATTTTTTTCAGATTAAACCTTTTTTTTAAATAATTAATTATCCAAATAAAGACTAACATTGTTATTCAACTATACTAATCCACTCGTAACCATTAAGAATTCGGTGAATAATATCAGTGGATTATTCTCCCTTTTTTATTTTAGAAAAAAATGGATGATTTTCTTAGATTTGTTGTGAGGAATATATGTGTGATTTAATCATTCGTCTTCATCTTGATTTGATCTTAAAAAAGTCTGAAAATTGTGTGTTGTCCTTCATTGACTTCTGATCGAAAATTAAATTATTTAAAAATTAAGTTTCTTTGAGTGCTTGAATTGGATTATGAGATCGAAAAAGAAAAGATTGGATCTAATGTGCTGGAAAAGGATAAGGAAGAAAGACTATGCACTTGTGGATGTGAAGACAAAGAGAATTTTTTTTTTTACGAAAAACCTATTCTGAGTTACTTTAGAAACCTAAATTTAACTTTTTAATAGACAAAAAATCAAACTTAATAACAACTTGTTTAATGTAGCTTTCATACATACACACACGTCTTTTTTTCAATTTTTTAAAAATAATTGGAGTCAATATTTTGAAAATTAATACATGGTTATTGCGAAAAAAAATATTATTAATTAATTATTTAACACCTCAAAAAGTTTAATAAATGTTAATTTAGAATAACCATTATTAAATATATAATAAAAAATGCATTATAATTATATATGATTTGGTTGGTGAGGGGGCATATTATACGAATATACGTTGCATAATGAGATTAAAAATATTTGAATATGAATGGGTGAGGCAATATAATTGCGTTATTGACATGATCATAGCTTTGGATTTGCTGTCGTATAAAGTGTTTTCTAATCTTCGGAATTGTCGGTTCATGTGTTTGGTTTCACTGTTTCACTTTGGAACATTGTCACCATTCAAATGATGCATGTGATTATCATTATTATCTCAAATTTTCAATTTCTAAATAACAACACCTTTTCAATTATATCAAATTATTGTTTACCTTTATTTATATATTTTATTTTAACTTTTTATTTTAATTGGAAAATTCAAATGATCGAATACAAGTATAAAACATAATTTACTTATTTACAAGTTCTTATATATTATAAATTTTAGTTATAATGTAATTTAAATATTTATTATAATTAAACAAAATGAATAGTATATCTTATTCTGTACGAGTAAAATTTTAATCTAAATTAGAGTAAACAAAATTGAAGAAATAAAAGTATCGTACTTTACCCATTTATTTGTAAATAATTTCAAAATCACTATATGTATTTAAATTATTTTTTATTATCAATAAATAGTTTTAAAATTAATATATAATTAGTTTTATATTAATTGTTTAGATTCTGGTAACTAAAATTTTACTAGTTAATTAGATATTAATTTAGATATTAATAATTAGTTTATAAAAAATAATATTTAATTTAATTAATATAAAAATTAATTAATTTTTATATTAAAAATTAATTTATTTTATTTTATTTTTTAGTGATTTTTAAAAAGATAACAAAAAATTGGAGTTATTTATCATTGTTCATTAAAAAACAAACACCATGTATTATTTTATTAAAAAAAGTGTGTTAATTTTTCAATTAATAAATTTTTGTTTCCTCGTAATGTATATATTAGAAATGAAAATGGATTATTTATAAAATATAATAATATTTTATTAATAAATTTTAAAATGAATTAGTTATAATATTTATAAATAAATAAAAGTTAATGTTAATTTTTAAGTTTGTTATAAAATGTTTAATTTTAAACTTATTTTCTATATTATTACCACAACATGAGTTTTTCAATATAGTTTTCTTTTTAGATTAAGGTTATTTGAATCTCTTTTGAAGTTAATAAGTTAGATCGATCAAAATGTGATTGTGATTAAAAAGGGAAGTTGTTGGTGTAAGTGAAGGCTTACTTGCATTGATTTGGTTGTTGAAAAAGTTTCTCAGAAGATTTAACTTTGAAAAACACTTCAATTCAAGTAAGGAGAACTCATATGAATTTCTACAATGGAGTGGTTCTTTTTGTTGAATGAAATACATGAGATTGCATTGCATAGGCAATCACATATATTTTTGAATGGATTGGTGGGTTTGTGTTGACATAGTTGTTGTTAAAAGTTTAAAGACGACCTGGATAATGAATCTGGGAAAGGAGAACACTTTTAGTCGGTTAAAAAACTTAGAAAAATATTGTAGAGGCCAAATATCGCTCGAGCAGCATGTTGTCACTTAGACGAGGTTCAAGCGATGTACATTAATTGCACTAACTGCCTTGTGTCACTCAAGCAACATGATGTATAACTCATGTGAGGACTTTCAGCATGAACAAAAGAGATGTCAAGTGTTGTGTTGAACGCTTAAGTGATGTGACTTGTGGAAAAAACATTAATTTTAATCGCTTAGGCGTAGCGTGAGATAGTGTACACATGTTATAACGTGTGGCACTGCATGCATGTAGCCTGAGTGCTTAAACATTAGTTGGACGATCAAGCACCTTAAGGTTGTTGATGGACTTTTTGGAACTTATTAGATGGTAACACTTAGATGTTGTTCAAGCGACAAGATCGTCAAATTTATGAATAATACATTCTTTTAAATACAATGTTTTAAATTTTTTATTATTATTAAATGATTTGAATATTATATACACATTAAATTTAAGCCTATAATGTCTAGAAAGCTATATCTAACAAACTCTAAAGGACAGACAAACGAAAGATTTTATCTAATGAAACTCTTAAGGAAAATGAACCTTAAGGCTTCGTCTGAAAGACAAACGAACCCAAGACTTTGTCTAACACACTTAATCCAACATTCTACAAGATAAAGCAAACTCAAAGTTTCAGCTGACACATTTGAAGAAGTTTGTAGTCAAATGAATTGGATTTGAAGGATAATGCATGGAAATATATAATGTGATCAAATAAAATGCGTTGATGAAATGAAACTTGCATGAAATGCACATTAGAGTAATTTTAATCTTAATGAGGTATTTTCATTTTTACCATATGCATTATATGACAATGTTTTGAATAATGTGAATTTAAATTATGTATAAATGGGATTTAATGTTGGTAATTTAATGCTCTGTTTATATCCAACGACGGATTGTGAGAAGAGAAGAAAGGCACGTAAAGCTCAGAAACCAAGAAATAAAAAATTAATAAAAAACAAAATTCGAAGCAAAAACATTGCATTATTCTTTCTTCGCAAATTTGTGAAGATTTACGAAGAATATGATTAAAATAATGTAAATAATAATAATAATTATTAAAATATTAATAAATATATAAAATGATAATTAAAATAAAAATATTAATAATAAATTTATGAAATAATAACTATTATTAAAAATT
>Ga0123342_1010464_pt1 | contig 10608 bp, 6 predicted proteins | sample Turbeawhitnodule_FD_89960 | JGI IMG/M metagenome (GOLD analysis project Ga0123342, IMG submission 89960) | Root nodule microbial communities of legume samples collected from Mexico - Turtle bean Mexico white nodule | ecosystem: Host-associated > Plants > Roots > Nodule | place: Mexico: Nepantla... | reverse complement strand
TTTGGATTTTTTAATTTGGAATAAGGGTAGTTTTGGAAATTTAAAAAATTGATATGGTGGTGGAGGTTAAAATTGATATGGTGCAGGAGGGTAGTTTTGGAAATTTATAAAATTGATATGGTGGAGGTTAAAACTGATATGGTGCAGGAAGAATTTGCCTTCACACAAATGTGTTTGTATCCAATCCAATTTACGAAAACAAAAACAATAAATTAAAAATGAAAATACATTTCAAATGCAAATTAGAAGTCTTTTTATCCTCTTCATGTTATATGCACCTCTGTTATTTTTGTTAATTATTAGTCTCATTGCTCTGAGAATCTCTGCTATGCAATGCAAGGTTCCCAAAAAGTCAGTTTTGGAAATCCTTAGTTTAAATAAACATATCTCATCTTTCTTTTAAGGGTAGTTAATGGAATAATAATATAAAAGCCCATTACGGTATATGTTAGGACATTTTCAACTTCTATGATCTTAGATTTAGGTATTGTCAGAAATATATACATTAAGATGGGAAGAAAGGGATTCAGTTGAAGTTCTTCTATAAATTTGTGAATTGTCTTCAACAAATCCAATATCGAGAGGTGTGTTGAATTGGAATTTGAACTTTATTGCAAAAAAGTTTGATAAATTTTAAAGACTATGTAAAAATGTTGTAACTTATATATGATTTGAATCTAGAAACAGTGGGAAAATAATTTGAATCTAGCAAAGCTTTAATGGTGAGTAGAAAATAATTCATCACGGAATTTCCCATGTTCTTGCATCCTGATATGATCAGTATAATCCGTACATGTTTTGCAAGACAAATTTGTAGATGGTTTTTGAGGTGAAATATGATCTAACCAGTTCAATTTCTATGGCACAAAAAAGAGTGTTGATATTCTACCCAAATGGAACTCTAATCATTTACACCATCTTGTCAACAAATAGTACACTCCATTATGATTTGATCAATGGGGTTTACTTTCCCATCAGTGGGCTTGCATTATGAATGGCAGAGTACAAATAAGTATATGTTTTGCACGGCAAATAATCACATCATATTTTTCCAAAAAATAAAATCATCAGAATACAAAACTTGAATAATGAATTGATTGATAGCATACTTACTACCAATGTTAAAATAATTTGGTAAGCCAGTGCCACCTATAAGTGTTCTCTCTGAAATGCCAGTTTCTGCAGAACACACACAGAGTGATATTTTGCATGCATATTTCCCACACTAACAAACCATTTCCTAATGCAGACTCAAATTTTCAACTTCTATCACCCAAATCCACTGTGGGAAACAATGACTTCTTTCAACTTCTAACAATTACTATGATTAATGACTGTTATTCATTTGCCAAGTGCCTTCACTTGAGTTCTAAAAATATTGTACGATGATGTTATCTGTTTTCACGTCAGACAGATATGTAACATGGCTCTGTCTAGGTACACTTTTGGATTAAACTATGTCATTTTGAGTTTGTAAACTGTTAGTACAGAGGGTTGTAAGGTGATGCATCTTTTTCCAGTAGTTTTGCTCAAAAAGAATAAGTCTATAGGGAGATATGAATAACAGTATAATATATATAAGATTTGCACCACTTATATTATGAAATACTCTTTCGTGTATACCAATTTCACAGTTTAATATAAAGATTTAATGTACCAATCTATCTATCACTCCTTAACAACACAGTACATTTAGTTCTTCAAATATAAGAACTTATCAGTTCGAAGATATGAAGATCCATTTTCCCAATGTACTCATATAGAGTCTTAGCAGCTTTTTGTTCACAACTTCGGCAAACAGAGTAACAGATCACGTAAAAGTCAATTGTAAAGTTGGAACACAAGTATAACCTATAGTTAAATTTAAGTCTAAATTTAGTTTTTAAAATACTTATCCTGGTCAAATTTTTATGTTTATAGTATTATTTATTAACCATCATGAATATCTAATTTTAAATTTAATACAATTTAAAATATTAAATTAGTGTAAAAATACACTACAAGAAAATCATAAAATAGAAATCAATTTTTAGAGAGATCAAAATAATTAGTTAAAAATAAAAATTAAATTAGAGACTATTTCAGAAACTATAAAAAAAAGTTAGTTTCTAAATTAGTTTCTATTATTGTTAAATAATTTTTAAATTAGTATCTAATTAGCAACTAAGATTTTAACTACCAATTATTTAGTTTCTAAATTTGGTAGTAAAAATCTTGATGTCTAATTAGATACCAATTTTGAAACTATTTAACAATAATAAAAACTAATTTAGAAATTTTTTTTTTTTATAAATATAAATTCTACTTTAGAAACTTGTGGTTTTGAATTAAGCATAAATACACATTATAAATACACATCTTGTCCATATTGCGAAGGAGTAGATTTCCACTGTGATTGGATTGATGAGTACAATTGTCTTGCACGGCAAATAATCAGATTATATTTGAAAATAAACGTGGATCTATTCTAACCAGTTATATTTGCACCCAACAAAAGAATAAATTATTAAATCATTCACCATTTATTAATTTTACATAACACTTTTAAGTGCTATTAATTTTTTTAAAAATGAAAAAGGTTGGAATATATGTGATGTCACCTTAACTCTGACTGTATTATTGCCTAATAAATTTTCGTACAAAAGTGATAGAAACTTGCATTAATATCGTGTATGTTGAAATAAGTAATTTTAATTAGGACCATATATATGTGTTCTCTAAGAATTGGTGAGCCTCGTTCTGCAATAAATAAGCAGTGAGGATCATCAACACGTTTTTGCCAATAAGTTTGAGTACATACTGCGTGATCTTCTGCATGCACATGTCCCACACTAATTAATAAACCATACCTAAGTTATAACAACGATTCTTTCTCACGCTTTCATCTATAAATACACGTAATATTCTAAACTTTTTTCACACAAAACAAAACTCAATTGTGAAACACAATAACCTCTTCCAACTTTTAACCGATTAATTCTATGATGGCTATTCGTTTGGCTAGTGTTTTGAGTGCTAAACACATTCTTCGCCGAACTAATATTTTTGCAAATCATGCAGCTGCAACATCACTGGATGTGCCTAAAGGGCACTTTGCTGTGTACGTAGGAGAAGGTGAAAAGAAGAGGTTTGTGATACCAATTTCATATTTGAACCACCCTTCATTCCAACAACTTTTAAGCATAGCAGAAGAAGAATTCGGCTTCAATCATCCAATGGGTGCCCTTACTATTCCATGCACACAAGACATTTTCCTTAACATCACCTCTGCCTTACATACCTTATGACATGTAATATAACCTTTTTTTCTCTCATGCTTTTTGCTTTTCAACATGGACTTCACAAAACTTTACCCATATAGAAAAGGTTTAAATTTAACCATGCAATTGGTTTTTCAGATTAAGTAATATAGGCAAAAAAATGACACTGAAATACATGACTATTGTTAATTATTAACTATTTTCCCCATCTTCCTTTGTTCTATTTCTGTGTAAATTTGAAGCTTATAATCTTGATTATAGAGTAAATTTGATAGCCTTAAATGGAAAAAAAGGAGGCTAATTAAAGTATAGATGATAGAATTAATTTATATATTAAATAACAGTCATTATTATTTCTCATTAACTCAACTATAGTGTTTTATCCTTCTTTATTTATTTATTTATCGGTCGTTTAATTAATAAATCACAAAAACAAAACATAAATTACATATTCGCCAATTATGTCCCACTTTTTAGTTATTTAAATATAATTTTTACTATACCATCAATGAAAAGTGGACTTGCATTCTGAGTGGAAAAGAGTACAAATAAGTATATGTTTTGCACGGCAAATAATAAGAAGATATTTTTCCAAAAAAAAATGATGATATGAATACAAAACTTGCATAATGAATTGGTTGATAGCATACTTACTAGCAATGTTAAAATAATTTGGTAAGCAAAGTGCCACCTATAAGTGTTCTCTCCAAAATGACAGCTTCTGCAACACACACAGTGATATTTTGCATGCATATTTCCCACACTAATATAAACAATTTCCTAATGCAGACTCAAATTTTCAACTTTTATCACCCAAATCAATTGTGGAAACACAACCACTTCTTTCAACTTCTAACAAATACTATGATTAACGGCTATCATTCATTAGCCAAGTGTCTTCACTTTAGCTCTAAACATAATGTACGATGACCTTATCTGTTTTCACGTCAAACAGCTGTAACATGACTCTTAGCCACACTTTTGGATACAAATCTAAATGTATTTTGTCTTATATATTGTTAAAAGTATATTAATATTTTAATTACATATATTTTATATATCAATATAAATTATTATATTCTTAACATAGGTAAACAAGTCACGTGTCTCTCTCATTGGGTAAACACACAAGGCAAATTATATATATATATATATATATATATATATATATATATATATATATATATATATAAAAATAACATAGTCTGATAATCTTATATATTTGATGAACTTGTTTTCCACATAATCCACCAAAATCTGATGAAGTCTCAAAATTTCCATATATCTGATAAACACACACCAAGGCATGATTAGTCAATGAAAAACATCTTTTATCTGATGCAATTTCAGTCACGATTCAAATTAATGTCTTTAGAAACTTATAGTAAATAAAGTTGATCGCAAATGATCTAGTTATTTCTGCATGGTGTAAAATTTTCTGATATTTGGTCCATATATGAGTGAATTGCTTAAAATAAATTGTAGATTATAACAGAGGCATGTGAATGATGGTGACAAGGAAATAATTGATGAGGGAATTGGAATTAGTGGAGTTGAATTGTGATTAGATGAGTATAATGAGTACCTGTGTTGCACGGCAGATTAGAAGGGTTTTGCAACCAATTACATTTGCATCGTACACAAGAGAGTGGTTGATCATAAAATTTCATGATCTTGTCAACAAATAGTAGACTTCCCATTATCATTAAATCAATGCCCTTCACCTTCCAATCAGTGTACTTCCATTAAATGACTACAGATCAGTATATGTTGTTAATGTACGGCAACCTATTTGATCATATTTCACCCAAATCTGGATCTAACCTACCCAATTAAAACTCCACACAACTCACTGCTACAACATGCATTTATATCATCTCTACTCAAATAATTCATTTTCTTATCCAGCTACACTTCTCTCAAGACCAAGGAGAAGCTTTTACATCATTAACATTTCCTACTCAAGAGGGGATTCATCAATTCCTTAATCAATATCATACAACAAATTAAAATTTTTATAAAATTATTAACTGGGTTCATTATCTCTAATTTAAATACCATTTTTTATTACAAGAAAATCATGAAATAGAAATCATTTTTAGAGACTAAAATAATTAGTTACAATAATAACTAAATTAGAAATTATTTTAAAAACTAAAAAGAATTTGGTTTCTAAATTAGTTTCTATTATTTTTAAATAGTTTCTAAATTGATATATAATTAGCAACCAAGGTTTTAGAGACCAAATTTAGAAACTAAATAATTGGTAGTCAAAACTTTGTTGATAATTAGATATCAATTTAAAAACTATTTAACAATAATAGAAACTAATTTAGAAACCAATTTTTTTTTTCTAAAATGATCTCTAATTTAGTTACTATTGCAACTAATTATTTTAGTTTCTAAAAATTGGTTTTTATTTTATGATTTTATTGTAGTGTTTCAGTTAATATCTAATTCTTAAAACACAAAATACTTAATGATCAAATAAAATCTCTAAGTATTAAATACAAACTCAATTCACTAAAAGGAATAATAGAAAATTACATATCAAAAGAAATATAGGAAAGTTTGATAGATTATATTGAATTTCAATAAAGTGGAAGATTGGGCTATTCATGACATTGTGAACAAATCCTATTTTAAAAATAATAATAATAGAAGTCATTTTGAGTCTCTCTACTTAAATTGATATAATATAAAATTCTGAATGCTCTACAAATTATATTTTCTTTATTAACAATAAATAAATAAAATAAAATAAAATATTTTAGAGATAGAGTAAATTATTTCATATAGATCCGAAACCTTCTATCACAGTAGCCTATCCCATTACAAAGTCCAGATAATATAGTTCGCAAAGTCTTACAATACAACCATTGTTACACAAAAAAAACAGAACGGAAAATAATCATTTAACTAAGTTTAGCAAAGTTCCCTGAATGCAGCCTCTAAAAATTATTTAAAATCAAGTGTAATTCCCTTTTTCTATGAAGTTACAAATTTTTTTCACGTATGTCCTTGTTCATTTTCTTTCATGTAATCCAAATCATTTCCCTTTTCATTCATTATAATATCTTCTTTTCCTTTTTCATTCTCACACCTTTTTCATCAGTACATTCAAATAAAGCATAAAAAGTATCAATCTCTTCAATAAATAAGCAGTGAAGGCCATTAACACCTTTTTGCCCCCAAGTTTGAGAACACACTGCATGATCTTTTGAATACATGTGTCCCACACTATTGTCTACTTTCGGAGCTGATTCTTCCGCGCACTTTCGTCTATAAATACACAACCATATGCTAAACATTTTTCACCCAACCCAATTGTGAAAAACAATAACCACTTCCAAATTCTAACCAACACTACTACTGTAATGGCTATTCGTTTACCTTGTGTTTTGAGTGCAAAATACATTCTTCGTCGATCTAATCTTGCAAATCATGCAGCTCCAACATCAGTGGATGTGCCTAAAGGGCACTTTGCTGTGTATGTCGGAAAGGGTAAAAAGAAGAGATTTGTGATACCAGTGTCAGTGTTGAATCAACCCTCATTTCAACAACTGCTAAGCATAGCAGAGGAAGAATTTGGCTTCAGTCATCCAATGGGTGGCCTTACTATTCCATGCACAGAAGACATTTTCCTTAACATCACCTCTGCTTTTCGTAGGCCATGACCTATGCAGTCAATGTAAATCCCAAAGACAGTTCTTGTTTTATGGTTTTTGCCTTTCCACATGGGCTTCATACTCATGCAGAAAAGTTTACTATGATATGCTATTGGATTTTTATACTATGTTGCAACTCAACTGTCGGCAAATAATGTCACTCTAAAATGCATTTAAAATATTACTATGTTCCATTTTGGTTTTTACTTCTTACTATTTCAACCATTTTGTTCTTCATGCATCTTTCAACTTTATATCTAAATTCTTTTCGGTTCAATATTTTTTTTATCCCAATAATATTGTCTTTTTGGTTTTAATCTTTATCAAAAACCATTTTTAGATGACTTTTTAATTTTTTAAGTTTCATTTTATTATTATTTGGTTTCAGTCACCGTAATAAATAACTTTTCCGTTTATGCATGTCCTTGTAATGTATGAATAATTTTTTTAGTTCCTATATCATTTCTTTCTTAAAAGAAAAAAAAAATCAAATTTAGTAAAATTTTAGAGATTAAAAAATGAATATATATTACGAAGGATTAAATAAAAAAAAATCTTACAATAGCTATTTTAAAAAAACTGATATTTATCAATTATCAAAACCAAAAAACATTATATAAAAACTAAAGACTCTTCACAGTATAGCTTGTGAAATTTTTGTGATTGTCAGAAAAAAAGAATGCAACAAACTAACCCAAACCAATCGTTGAAATGTCAAAATTCCATTTTCATAAAACACATTAGGCATGTTATATGTTTTTCGTGTTTGTGAATTATAAAGGGGCAACTCATTGATTGAGTGGCAAAATAAACTAGTCCATCGAATTAAAATGTGGAAAATACTATTTAATTTAAGAGAAATCCTTTTTGTTACGACAACAAATTGCACTAATTAAGCATATACATACGAAACTCTCTCTTATAATTAATTTGGGAAAAAGACTATTTTCCTTTGTTTTATCTACAAATAACAATTATACAACACATTCAAATATATTATTGTACAGTTTGCACCATTCTCTCTCGTATAATGATAACATCAAGTGGCTGAAGAGCATCTGGGTTAAAAGAGCTAAATAATTTCCTTACAAACTTTGACATCACTAAAAAAAAATCAAGAACGGTTAATTTTTTTAATGTTCTCTAATTGTTAGTACAGTCGCTACTAATAAGCAATGAATTAAGTCCTAAAAAATTATCATTCTAAATGGGATTTTATTAAAGTAACACTGCAAGAAAATAAATAAAAACCAACTTTTAGATATCAAAATAATTAGTTACAATAGTAAATAAAAGATACCATTTTAGAAACTAAACAAAATGTTGGTTTCTAAATTTGTTTCTATTATTGTTAAATAGTTTCTAAATTGGTATCTAGTTAGCAACCAAGATTTTTGCTACCAAATTTAGAAACTAAATAATTAGTAGTTAAAACATTAGTTGCTAATTAGTTACCAATTTAAAAACTATTTAACAATAATAGAAACTAATTTAGAAACATTTTTTTTTAGTTTCTAAAATTATCTCTAATTTAGTTATTATTGTAACTAATTATTTTGTCTATAAAAATTGATTTCTATTTCATGATTTTTTTTATGTAAGCTACGTTGACTTTACAATTGTACAAAATTTTGAATTTTTTTAATAAGTCAAAAGTTATGAAAATATTTTAAAAAATTAATCATCTTATTATATATAGATTTTTATATTGACCTAACCCACCTTAGCTTTTAAAAATATGTAGATGTTGATTAAACAAACTCTACGACAAAAAGAAAAGATTTTGAATTTTCTTTAATAATTTAAAAAGCAGAAAATTTATATATATTTTTTATTATATAAAGTCTTTACGTCTGATCTAGTTGACACTAAGTTTTGGAAAAAACAAGATGTATAAAATAATGTTAATTTTTTTTATTATTAGTCATTTCACATTAATAAAATCAACTTCTCTTAAATGCATATCTATTTAATTCCTAGACTCAACTCCCACATGAATCATTTCACATTATTAATTACAATTATTATACCTATTAATATTATTAAAATCATTAATATTATTAAATACGGTTAATATTATTAATATTATTAAATACTTTTAATATTATTAATATTATTAAAATTATTAATACTATTTAATATTATTAATATTATAAAAATTATGAATATCATTAAATATTATTAATATTATAAATATTATCATTATTATTATTATAATTATTATAAATATTTATATGTAATACTTTATATACGAATAAAATTTGAATGTAATTTTTTTATAATTTTTTTTATAATTTTTTATTTAATTAAATTAAAAGAAATAATTACACTCAAATTATTTTTCTAATTTTATTCTAACAACGTAATAAATCTTAAAATGATTTCAATTCCCTATATCCGTATGAAAGTATGTAATGTTTACTTTACATACGGATCTAGATCTGTATGTAAAAATTCGTATGTAATGCTGACTTTACACACGAATCCAAATTCGTATATAAAAATCTATATGTAATGCTCACTTTACATACAGATTCAGATCTGTATGTAAAAATCTGTATGTAACGTCACTTTACATACAAATTCAAATCTGTATGTAATGCTCAATTTACATACGGATTTGAATTCGTATGTAATAATCAATATGTAAATAGTAAATTTCTTGTAATGTATAAATTATAAAAAATAAAAAAATTAATAACCTTAAAAAAAATAAAACATCACCAACCTTGTGCGTGAAAAGGCAACATTGGTAGTGAAGAGTGGCGCGGGACTGGTAGCAGCGAAGGTGGCAACAACGATGGAGCAAATAGGGCACAACAAAACCCAAACAACAACATGACAATGAAACAGTGGTGACCTTCGAGCAATGACAAAAAACAAACAAATAAGAGAAACGAAAAAAAATACAAAAATCAATGGTGAAGAAGAAGTAGAGAGCTCAAAATGAACTTACCAATGGCACAGAGAACACAATGTAAGCTCGAGGAAGACGAGAGGAAGCACGAGAGCATAAACAGAAGAGAAAACGAAACGTCATAAAAGAAATGAAGTATGAAAGCGTAAGTGGCACATTTCACTGTTAGGGTAAAAAATATTTTAAAAATGCAGCTATTAGGTAAAACTGCATTCTTAAACAACGCTTTGTTCTAAAAATGCGTCTATTAGGTAAAGTCGCATTCTTAAACAAGTTTTGTTTTAAGAATGTGACTATTAGGTAAAGTCGCATTCTTAAACAAAGCGTTTTATTTAAGAATGTGACTTTACCTAATAGTCGCATTCTTAAGACAAAGCGCTTTGTTTAAGAATGCATCTATAACAAATAGTCGTCCTCTTAAATGAAGTTAATTTAAAAAATGTCACCGCATTTTGAATGACAACGTCTGAACGTAAAAATGCCTTAAATGTAGGGTCGTTGTTTTTATATTTTGTACTAATGGTTAATATTTTTTTTATGCTTTTTTTTTAATCAGCAATAAAGATTTAATAAATAGAAGTACTTGGGGTACTCCAACCCATTTACACAATTCCTTATACTAAAGAAATGAGGTTTTCATATAACATGCCTAAACATAGACATATTCTACACATATATCTGCTAATCTTAACCTCTTTAAAAACAACAAGATGTCAATACATAAACCAAATTAGCTATCAAGGAATCCTACAACTTAGTCCAA
>Ga0123342_1010463_pt1 | contig 10609 bp, 7 predicted proteins | sample Turbeawhitnodule_FD_89960 | JGI IMG/M metagenome (GOLD analysis project Ga0123342, IMG submission 89960) | Root nodule microbial communities of legume samples collected from Mexico - Turtle bean Mexico white nodule | ecosystem: Host-associated > Plants > Roots > Nodule | place: Mexico: Nepantla... | reverse complement strand
TGGTTAAATTTTATAATTGTATAAAACAGATTATAAAAAAGATTATAAAAAGTGGTGGTTAAATTTTATTTATTCAGAATTAAAATTACGTCAGTTAAAAACGTCACTACTTACTTATATTATGGCGTCAGAATCTTCTTCAATGAATGTAAATTGCAACAGTTATAACTGACACTACTTACATATAAAAATCGTCACTATTTACACTATGTTTAAAGTGGCGGGTGTTGCGGCGGGTAGAGTAAAACCGCCACATTAAACTTTGTGGCGGCCAGTTCTATGGCGGTTTGGAAAACCAACCGCCACAAGCGTATATTGTGGCGGTTATAAACGCCAGTTTATACGAAAATAACCGCCACAATATACACTTTTTTTTTGTAGTGATGATTTCATAAAAAACATACCAGTCAAGATCACATATGTTTATGTTGGATTTTTATTTGAAAACACAACTCTTTAGGGTAAGGAGTTACAAAATCTAACAATGAGGTTTAGAGTCTTACTTATTGTACTATTGCGAAAGAAATTGAAGCATGTTTGATCAAGTGTATACTAAAAGAAGAAATAGCTTAGATCAACCAAGCTTAAATGCTCTTGTATTTGTTAAGTATAATCTTCAACTTGAGATGAGATAAAATGTTAGAAAGGAGAAAGGAGATATCTATGATCCTACATGTTATCTGATGATGGTGAATTGCTGGAAAAAAAAAGGATCCTTACCTACCAAATGATATTTCATGGATAAATATACATTAATTTTTTACTCTCGAAGAAGGAGCTCCAAACAAGAAAAGAAAAAGAGGTATTTGGCTAAACTATAAAACCTCTGCAATTAAATTAATCATAAGTTTTTTCTTTCTTTAATAGGTCCAAGATATACTTGGTGTATTTTGATTAGGCTAGCACAAGAGAAAATGATGAAATAAACTTTTACATTTAGGGACCAAATCAGCAATTTGCAACAAGTAGAGATTAAATTATGCACTTAACCAATGAGTAACCAAGAACAAACTTTGCATTTAGAGCAGTGAAATTTATTCATATAAATTGACTCCTTGTATATCCTGTCACTAAATGAAGCAGCTAACGACAAAGGATGACTCAACAGCCATTTGGAGATCAACAAAGACAAAGTATATGTTTGTTGCACATAAGTTGTCACTGAAGATCAAAATGGAACAACTTAAATATTATGTACATATTTGTCTCTAACATCTGACGAACTTGGAAATGGCCTCAATGCGAGAGAACCTAGCTAGTTTAGACCATCACCAACGACTGCAGAAGTGGTGCAATGTGCCTTTCTTGCAATAGTCTATTTCAAAGCATTGTTTACCTCCTCAAGGCTTGCATAAACATAACCCTGCGTGTTGTATACTGAATTCACCATTCCACATATTGCGTAACAGGTTCTCTTCAAAGGAAGTCTTGTAATAATAATGTAAAAGGTGACAATCTATACCTAAAAGTACCACATACCTGGTAAGTATGATACACAAAATTTCAAGTTATTCATTGTCACAACTTCTGGTTGTCACCCTCCAGTTTCAGATCACATTTAGCAGCCAAAGGTCTTTTCTTACCCTGAAATCTGTTTTGTGCAGGAACAAGAAGATGTCACTATAAGAACTACACTTGAAAGAGTTACTGTATGTTAGTAAAGTTTTCTTTTCCTTACTAGTATTAACAGATAGAGATTGATATTTTACATGCTTTATGACGACATTGTTCCAGTTCAGTAATAACAAGTCTATGCTGAATGAATCTTTCCTTCTCATTTTCTATTATATTGAATGACATTTTGTTACTAAATAGTAAATATAGCTTACAGGATTCATCAAAACCCGAAAAAGTAAAGCCACAGAGGTAAATAAAGAACAAAAAGCTTAAAAGGACACTTGGAAAATACGGAAACTGAGAAACTTTCAACTGCAGGTAATTTATTAATATCACCTCATACCTGAGGTAGGTTTTGACCAATGTTTTAGAATGCAAAGGAACTTTGTTTTAATTTTTCTCAATTGAGACTAGACTTACAGTCATGCTTATATGATCTATTCTTCAGAAAACCTGTGTTGATGGGAAAAATATTTTTAGTGCATTGCTATAAGAGAGATTGAATATCTACAATATGAAGTTAAAAAAACTTTGATAGCATCATGGCTCTAAGACCATGAGTTCACTTCTAGGGATCAAGGAAGAAACTAACATCACCCTCTGGCTGCAGGGATTTTACCCACTAATTTCATAAAAAACATATTTTCATACCTAGAAACAAGTAGAGAAAAGGCAACCACATAAATGAAACTAAAAAGATAATGAAAGAGAGGAAATCAATCATAAACTCCGATTTACTCAACACCAAAATGAATATGTTGTATCATTGTTTTTCTTCTTTGGAATCAAAATACTTATTTATTAAGTCCATGCATTGATTCAGTAGGAAAACTATTTTGTGCATTGAGGATGATTCCCAAGAAAAGAATGCCTATGGCAAAGACCAGAAATATTACATATTTTCTTTTGCCTTTGGTCTTTTCAGCAGAACTGATCATACATATGACACTATCAGAGGTTCTCTGGAGTTCTCTCTGGATTTATTCTCGTAGTAGAAGTACAGTATCAATTGTGTCACTCCCAAAACAGTTCCTATCCCATTTGGCCCCTACAAATCAAGTTAAGATTTAGGTACAAGTTGTACTGCAAATATAAGTCACCAAAATGAACATTTTAAACTAAAATGGGTATCCAAGAGTAAATAGATAAAAAAAGGAGTTGGAAGCAAACTTACATAAATGAAGACATCTTCGTTGAACAACCCATAAAGAAAGAAAGAGGTGCTCATTAGGAAGGTAGAAAGTGAGAGATAAAATGGCATGAATTCAACACTCTTCGTCTGAATGACCAATTTCTGAGAAATATAGCATGTAATGTAAGTAAATTGACCCCTACAGATAATGCTCATATTATAGATGGAAATTAAGGAAACAACACACTCACAATTATAAACATCGGAGAGGCAAACATCGAAATGAGAGATGCACAGCTCAAGAACCCCACAAAGAACCGACGCATTAGAATGTCATCTATTTGCAAGCTTCCAACTAATATGATTGCAAATACGCCAAGAACGGCCACCAATAATACAATCATTCTCACCTACTCAATGGAAGTTTAAAATACATTTTAAGAACTAATAACCACTGAACTTTGTCTTCTATCATATAAAAAAAATATGCTTCCAAATTCCAATAGTATCACAAAGCTAACCTTCTTTGCTTTCTCAGCATATATCAGGAAGAGGATTATATACACAAACTGAAAGATTGCTCCAATTGAGTTAACAGTTGTAATCAGCAAATTATCAGCAGATATCAGAGGTGTGCCATACCACATGCAGATCAAGCAGTTCAGAAGAGAATAAATATATGGCAACCCTGAGAACATCTCCGTTGATCCATTTCTGATAATTCTCCTAAATGTGGGTCTGCATATTAAAAGCAGAACAGGAGTTACACTATGAACACAAATAAACAAAAATTCTTCTCACATCAACAGTTCTTCAAAATCCATAATGAAACTTACATGGGAGACACAAACAACCCAAAAGCAAAGACATTTCCTGCAAATAAGCAAGTTAATATAGTGAAATGTGACAATCAAAAACGAAAATTGGTCTGTTTTTAATTTAGCAATCATCAATGCACCTGCGACCCCAGCTGCATCCTTGGCAACTTTACAAATGGAAAAAGCAGCTAACAGAGACATTGATGGAGCTTGAAACACCAACTCTAGATAGACACCAACAATCTTAACTAAGTGAAACCAAACCCTCAACTAAGTAAATTATATGACGCGGTCTATTTGTAACAAATTTTGGGGCATGCCCTTTTTCTCACAAGGCAACTTCTTTATCTATCTCTTCAAAATCAAATTTACTATTAAAGCTAACCTCATATATATGTGTGTGTGGTTGAAGCAAAGGGCTTCACAAATAAAATAAAATAAAATAAAGTGACTTTCAAGCCACGAAAAAGAGACCAATTTGCATTTGAGATTTCCGTCCACACGTTGTTCGAAATTTGACGGCACGTTTTAACGTGCAGAGAAACTGTACCGTGTTTGGAACAAAGCTGACCTGTTAAGGATTAGGACGCTGTCTGAAAATATAATAATACCAATGTTTTATCTTTCTAGTTTTTATAACTATTTTTCATTTGACTTTAGCGTTTTTCGTATTTAAAATTTATAAACTGATTTTATAAACCTCCACAAAAATTTGATTTAAGTTTTCATATATTGATAAATAAGAACCAAACTAACAAATATTCAGAAGATTATGATTAAATTAATTTTTATAACCACCTTTATAGATAAAATATTTACTGATTTTATTGAGGAGTAATGCATGTCAGAGAGACTATTAAATTAAATGAAGTTATGTGCAAAAAATTAAAAAAAATAATTTAATCATTTTAATATTTATTGTCGCTGAGTAGGATTACTATTCTGAATTCTTATGGATATGTTCTACGAATATTCTCTGAATATATGAATCTTGAAGGGAATAAACGAAAGCCAATAACTGTATATTGCTATTTTCATTAATTTAATTTAAAGAATTTAGTCATTGCAGTAAACCATTTGTAATATTCACAGCTAATGATTAACAAAAGTAATTAAAACATTACTATTACTATAATAATGTGAAACGTTTTTATAGAATGCATTAAACTGGCATTTCTCGTGGTTTTTTAAAATTACATATCTTTTTTAACTATTCCAGATATATAACACTGACTTTCTATATTTATTAAAAAATATTGGTTCTTCAGTTGGATTTCATTCTGTTTTTTTATATTAAAATATCATTAACCCAAACATAAAAAATCAAATGAGATTGTTTAGTTCAATTTTATTTTAATATAAAACATTCACTAGATTCAATTAATATTTTACTATATATACATTTTTACTATTTTTTTATTATAAAATTGTTAAGTATTTAAAAATAGTAATTCCTCAAATAAAGACATTACATAAATTTTTAATAATTAATACTATATTCATAATTTTAACTTTCTTTTATATTAATAAATAAATAACATAATTTTACCCAAAGAAATACAATATAATATTTGTTACCATATCTTCGTAATGGTCACTAGAATAACTATAATATATTCAAATCCTCAAACAACTTCCAGATTTGTTATATTTGTTAGTTATTAATTAATTTTCAACACATAATGGTTTTGATTTTTTATTTTCAATCACAAGTATGAATCTTTGATCCTGATAGTAGATAAACAAATTCAGAATTTATTTCACTTTGATCAGTCTTCAATTTGTTTTTTAATATTATTCAACTATTTTGTTGGATTCGTGAAAACTCCTAATGTATAATATAAAGAAACTATAAAGAAACTTTAATGTTATTTTGTTGGATTGGTGAAAGCTCCTAATGTATAATATAAAGAAAGTATAAAGAAATTATAATGTTCTGTTTGGTTGGATGGTTTCACTGTTGTGGTGGACTTGGAGGACGAGAAAGAGTTTGCTAAGTTCATGTTTAGTTGTATGAATTTGTGCTTATTTGGCGAAAAAGAAATGACAGGGTGAAGGGAGGGATGACACCCCTTAGATTAGAAGAAAAGAGAGGAAATTTGGGTCAGCTTTGTACAATAACAAAGTTGTTTTCTTGCTTTATTCCATACACTTGATACGTGCATATGTTTTTTTTTAGTGCAATGTAAATGTGTTTTGAGTAATATTTTCTTATAATATGTTTTAGCCAATTTCACTCCATAATCGATTATGGTCACATGCATAATCAATTATGACTTCATTCACTCTTTTTTAAAATTGTTGTATGTGTTGGTCAACCAATTGCATGTTCTCACGCACTTCAACAATAATATGACTTAAGAATTTAAAATTATCATCAAAGATACAATCAATTTTAATAATATTTTTCATAAAGTTATCAAAGATATACCTTTGTACCGGTCGGAGCTGAATGACCCACGTCAGTCGACCTTAGTACCGTATGGAAGATACGCATCAGATATGGTCCATAAATGAAATAACCACTACTAAACACTATAAATAAGTCTTTTACACAAGAGTAAGGTACGAGAATTTTATCAATTACATTATACACCCTTAAGACAGAGTAATTACTTGATCGTCGAAGAACCTTTTGTAGGTTAACTCCTGACCGAGCACGAAAGATTTGAAGTGTTGAGGACTACAAGAGGAGTGAAGGAGGAACAACCGAGCGTTAGGGAGCGATTACGAGAAGTGTGAAGGAAGAGCGACCGAGAGATCAAAGACAATTGTTACTGCGAATCCCAATTCTAGGTACTATCTAAGCCCCCTTCAGTCTATACAAGTACAATTGGTGCCCACTGTAGGGGTAGAGATAGAATCAAAGAGAAAAACAATGGTTTCGACAAGACAAATGACGAACGAGAGGATTCCAAAAGCTTAACAAGTCACTATGCTACAAACCCTACAAAAATAGATGGAGGAAATACGTTAGAAAAATAAAAAGGAGGTAGCCCTCCAACGAAAGAACGAAAAGAGGTATGAGTCCTCAGAGAAAAAAATGAGTAGATGAAGCGGCAACTAGCCGAGGCCATACTCGAAGTCAGACGTGGACAATGAAGGTCGGATCCAGAAGCAAGGAGACCCTCACCTGGTTTCAAGGGTTAGGCCTTCATGTTGAAAGACAACCTTCCCCTCACACATAGAATCAGGAGAGGACGACTACAGCCCATACTCAAACATATCAGTCTTCTAGACCACATACAGAGCGCACATCATCACCATATCATTTTCAAGACTGACGATCCCATCATGGAGATTCTAGTTAAACCATACCTAGCCAGACGAATGATCGGGTGGGCAATTGAGTAGTCTGAATTTGAAATTCAGTATCAACCAAGGGGGGAAATAAAGTCCCAAAGCTTAGCTGACTTTATGGCAGAGTTAAGTCCTAAACTGACCGAGAATGAAAACCTACAATGAATACTACATGTAAATGGATCATCTAACAATAAATCGTGTGGGGCAGGAGTGATATTGGAGGACCCGGGCAGGGTCCTCTTAGAACAATCTTTGAAGTTTTCCTTTAAAACCTCAAACAATCAGGTGGAGTATAAGGCCATTTTAGTTGAACTAACACTAGCACATGACATGAAAGCTCGCCAGGTACTATGTAAAATCGAATCTCAGCTAGTGGTCGTTCAAGTTAAATGAGAGTTTGAGGTTAAAGAGTCTTTATTGCAAAAATATTACCACCTCATTCTCAACCTTATCTCCAAGTTTGATTTTGTTAAGATTGAACACATCAGACGTGAAGACAATGTCAGAACAGATGGGTGTATGACCATCACTGAAGAAGAAACCTGGATGACACTCATCCAATGTTTTTTTAGAGAATGGCGAGTGCGAATCACAAGAAGAAAAAACCATGAGGCAACAAACTTCACGATTTGTCTTCATTGGTCACGATCTATACTAATGAGGGTACACTCGGCCTTTGTTGAATTGCATCTCCAAAGACCAGGCCGACTACATCATCCAAAAAATTCACAAAGGAGTATGTGGTAGTCACTCAAGAGCCAGAACAATTACTGCTAAGGTACTCTAAGCTGGATACTACTGGCCAACCGTCCAGAGCAATTGTGTTGAGTATGTCCGTATATGTTTAAAATGAAAAGAACACGTCACATTATCTTACCTGAAGTCTGAGAACCTTCATTTCATTTTATCCCCTTGGCCATTTTCAAAGTGGGGAATGGACATCATTGGGCCTTTTAGTCCGAGTAAGGGACAATGCATATTTCTCTTAGTAAAGGTTGATTACTTTACTAAGTGGATCGAAGTTGAACCATTAGCGATGATTACAACACAGAATGTTCAAAATTTCGTATGGAAAACTATCATATGTCGTTTTGGCATACCTCATGTTATCATCACTGACAACGATTGACAAATTATCGATCAAGGGTTAGCAGAGTTCTACAAAGGCTTGGAATTAAACACATCACCAGTTCGGTAGAACATCCTTAAACCAATGAGAAGGCCGAAGCTTCAAACACGATAATTCTTAATGAATTAAAGAAAAGGCTCGACAATTCAAAAGGCAAATGGATCGAAAAGCTCATTGAAGTCTTGTGGGCATATCGGTGTACTCCACAAACCACTACCCAGGAAATACCAAATAACTTGACATATGGTACTGAAGACATGATCCCAGTAGAGGTCGGGGAACCTTCCTTGAGATGTCAAATGTTTGATGTCAATTTAAATTAAGAGAGTCTAGCGGTCGGAATGGACTTAATTAATGAATACAGAGACAAAAACAGAATAAGGGAAGAAACATGCAAGATTCAGGCGACGAAAAGATATAATTCCAAGGTAACACCTCAGAGTTTTCGGGAAGGAGATTTAGTGTGGCACATGTGAAGTGAAGCTCAAGAGAATAAAGGCAAGTTCTTAAGTTCGATTGTTTTATCCCTATGAGGTTTTTCAACCGAGAAGGTTTTAACGAGACACTTTAAAATTACACTTATTATTATTGTTTCAGTTATGGCGAACATACTACATACCATTACTCGGATAAGGCAACTCGTTTAAAAATTAACAACCCTTTTCCAAATGACGTACTCACACTAAATACAACTCTGAAGGCAACTAGCTTAACAATTAGCGGCCATTCCCGAATGAATGCATAAAGCACTGACATGGTTTAGGAAACTTTGCCATAAAACGACCATCCTTACCGATATCTTAACTTTATACACTTTGTGATGTGAGTTGATTAGGAGATGAAGCATTAATAAACACTTTTAGAAATTTGGATCAAGATTCTACAAGCAATTCAAGAACAAAAATCAAGAAACCCATTAGAAACCCATTTCAAGAACACAAATCAAGAAACCCATGGGAAACTCATATCAAGAACATGAACCGAATAGAACATCAACAAGTAATTCCAACCGATTAAAAATCAAGAACAAGAAACAAAACATGTTTTAGAGTTTTTGATGTAGAATGGGTATGGAAGAAGAATATGAAGAGTTGAAGAAACTTATGTGGTTGAAGACAATGGGAGTGATCACGCCACTTGGATGGTGGAAGGCTCCAAGATCAGTGAGAGTGCCGCCACTTGAGGATTCCCAAGACCCACAAGATAAGACAAAGAGAAGGAATACAAGTCTCACAAAGAAACCACTCAAATTCAAGAGAGTAACTTCACTTTCAATTTCAATATTCAACTTTTTGTTTACAAAAGCAAGGCTCATCCTTATATAGGAATAGAGGACCGGTTATTCAAGGTAAGATACATGAAGAGTCATTTGTAAATAAAGAGGCAAGGTATATGAAAAGACAATGTAAATGTCGCCCCTATCTAAGTAACTTCTTTATTCTAGAAAAGTGACTTTTCCTACTATTTCCCTTCTAATGTTCTATTTAGAATCTATTCTAAAGATATTACAAAAAAGATTTTAATTGGGCTTGGGCCTTATTTTTTAGAAGACTAATAAGAAGAACTTCCAATGCTTTGGGCCTTGTCCATTTCTTCTATTGATGAAGTCTTTACTTGCTTGTTGAGATGACCTTCAAGTATAGCATCCTTGGTCATCTTCATGTATTTTTGGCTTACATCATGCCCCCCAAGTTGGAGAGAATTCGACCTCGAATTTAGAACCCCGGCAAATAACATAGTTAGTTTGTACACAGAGAAGATATTTCTAAGATTAGGATGTGCAACAAACTTATGTGCATGAAGCTTGGGGAGTTCATATGGGATAGTTCTAGATACATGCCACGATTGTAAAGGATGTTTAAGGAAGAAATGATTTTGTTGTGAAAATCCTCTTAAAAGTGGGAAACTTTTAGGAGGTATGTTAAAAACATCCCTAAACTTTCTTAATAAAGATGTCAAGTATTTAGAATTATTTGGAAATGAAAAAGAGAGGAAAAAAGTATACCTAAGCGGTTTAGTGATTTGGGTAGGAGTCAACAAAGTGAGACCTACATGACTTTCCTCTTGTTTTTCATTTGTGTTTTTATCTTTTGTTGTAATGAGGGCTTGATTTACCGCATTGAACATTATGGTTTTTTTATGTGGACAATTTGCAGCGATGTGTCCAAAACTTAAACATTTAAAACATTTGATTTCTGAAGTTTTGGTGTGTGACTTAGGGGTAGAAGGATCTTGTTTAGAAACTTTTTGGGAAGAAATGGTTTCTTTGGAAAAATTTGAAGGAGAAATTTGAGTAGAAATTTTATTTGCATCCTTCCTAGAAGAATTGTAGAAACCATCATCATGAATATGTTTGAATGTTGTTTTCAAAAGGTGTGATTCCACCTTGATGGCTGATAGCTGTCGTTTTGCTGTCAAATTAATATGATTCTAGCGTAGACTTGTTTAACACTAGAGAGATGATAGTATAATTGTGGACAAATGTCTCCAAGTCGTCTCCCAACGAATCCAATAATAAAATCAGTTGATCAGGGTTTAAAATCTATCTGCAAACAATAAAAGTTAGCAATAACAATAAAGATAAAAAGGGGGTTTGAGATAGTTGTGCAG
>Ga0123342_1010462_pt1 | contig 10609 bp, 5 predicted proteins | sample Turbeawhitnodule_FD_89960 | JGI IMG/M metagenome (GOLD analysis project Ga0123342, IMG submission 89960) | Root nodule microbial communities of legume samples collected from Mexico - Turtle bean Mexico white nodule | ecosystem: Host-associated > Plants > Roots > Nodule | place: Mexico: Nepantla... | reverse complement strand
TCTGTTGCAGAGTGGGAAGGTATACTGAGAAGCAACATATGGGACTTACCGATAGAAAATAGTAAAATCATCCCCGCTTTGTTGTTGAGCTATCACCATCTTCCTTCTCATCTCAAGAGATGTTTTGCTTATTGTGCGTTATTCCCCAAAGACCATGGGTTCGACAAGGAAAGCTTAATTCTCTCATGAATGGCTCAAAATTTCCTACAATGTTCTAAACATAGTGAGTCTCCAGAAGAAATAGGTGAACAATACTTCAATGATCTATTATCAAGGTCATTCTTTCAGCAATCAATTTGGCACAATAGAACATGTTTTTTGATGCACGACCTTCTGAATGATTTAGCAAAATATGTTTCTGGTGAGATGTGCTACAGGTTGGGTGTTGATAGACCAGGAAGCATACCAACGACTACCCGTCACTTTTCAATGACAAAGAATCTTGTTGAATATGATGAGTATAGGATTTTATGTGATGCTAAAAGGCTACGGACATTTCAGGCCATATCTATGTATGGTGGGATGTCAATACAAGAGTTGATCTCCAACTTTAAGTGCTTACGACTCTTATCTTTTCCTAATTGTAGTAACCTAAAAGAGGAGCCTGACAGTATAGCCGATCTTATACATCTCCGTTCATTAGACCTTTCAGGAACAAACATAATTAGACTTCCTGACTCAATATGTTCACTATATAACTTGCAAGTGTTGATGCTCAACGATTGTATCCTTTTGAAGGAGTTGCCCTCGACTATGCATGAACTTTCAAATTTGCGTCGCCTTGAACTTATGATGACTACTTTAAGAAAGGTTCCAGTGCTTTTAGGAAAGTTGAAGAATCTTCAAGTATGGTGGGGAGGGTTTGAGGTTGGCAAAAGAAGTAGTGAGTTCAGTATTCAACAAATAGGAGAACTTGATCTTCATGAAAACCTGTCAATTTCAAATCTTGAAAATATTGTGGATCCTTGTGATGGATTAACATCGGATTTGAAGAATAAAACACATCTTGTGGGGCTACGTTTAGCATGGGATTTGAAGAGGAATAATGAGGATTCAATAAAAGAAAGAGAATTACTAGAGAATCTACAACCTTCCAGACATTTGGAGCACTTGTTAATCACCAGCTATTGTGGCACACAATTTCCAGGTTGCTTATCTGATAAGTTTTTATTGAATATGGTGTCCTTAAGGTTGTATAACTGTAAATATTGCCAATGGTTGCCTTCCCTTGGACTTTTGACATTTCTCAAGCACTTGGAAATTGACGGCCTTGAGCAAATAGAGAAGATAGATGTCGATTTTTACGGGAATAGCTTTTCTGCTTTTGCATCCTTGGAAACGTTGATATTTAATGATATGAAGGAATGGGAAGAATGGCAATGCATCACAGGTGCTTTTCCAAGTCTTAAAGCTCTTTCTGTGACGGATTGTCCTAAACTGAGAGGGCACTTGCCCGAGCACCTTCCTCATATAAGGATTCTATCTATTGATAGGTGCGAACAACTTGTGACTTTGACTCCCAAGGCGGTAGAAATTGAAGATGGGGACATCTTCATTTAATATATTAGGGCTCCTCGAATCTGATACTTCTCTTGAATCCTTATATATTTATTCTTGTCCGGGTATTAATATTCCCATAAACCATTGCTACGATTCCCTTGTACAATTGGATATCAGTCAATGTTGTCACTCTCTGACAAACTTCCCTCTGAATTTATTCCCAAAACTCTGCGGCCTTTCTTTTGACAAATGTCATAACCTACAAATGATATCACAAGGGCACCCTCATGATCATTTGAATATGCTGACAATTAAAAAATGCTCTGAATTTGAATCATTTCCCAATGAAGGATTATTTGCACCTGAGCTAGAAAGATTGCATATTGAAGAAATGGAGAAATTGAAATCAATGCCAAAACGCATGGCTGCCCTCCTTCCATCTCTTACTTCTATGGAGATAAATTATTGTCCTGGAGTGGAGTTGTCTGAGAGATGTTTGCCATCAAATCTCAAAGAAATGAGTCTCTTGAATTGCTCCAAACTTGTTGCATCACTAAAGGGGGCTTGGGGAACCAACCCTTCCCTAGAATCCTTGTCTATTAAAGAAGAGGATATGGAGTGTTTTCCAGATGAAGGTTTGCTCCCACTCTCTCTTATTGAGCTATACATAGATAATTGTCCAAATCTAAAAAAATTTGACAACAAAGGTCTCTGTCACCTCTCCTCTCTTCGGGAAATGGTTATTCGTGTCAATTCTCCACAGTATTTTTTAATCTTTAGTTCACCACTCTCTTCATGCAACAACTTTTTGTATATTTAATGTCTTATTATCGATATTCTGTTTTGGAGTTGAAAGAATTGTAAGCATTATTGAGGTGTATGTTTTTGTGGATTTAGATTGAAAGAGATGTGAATGAGGAGCTGTGGTGATTCAACATTTTAAAAGTAGTTTTGGACTTTGGAGATGATTCAATATCCATCTTTTTGTTTTGTAGATATGTAATTCTGTACACATCTGCTGCAAACAGTATTCTCAGAAGATTGACAACGAATGGTTATACAGTGTTATATTTTAGAGAGTTAAATCTAGTACAAATATAATGTCATATCCATTGAAATCCTTTTAATTTTCTTTAATCTATTTATCTATCTATCTATAATACAAATGTAGATAAATGACAACACCAAAATAAATGTTCAAAAAAATCAAAATTAAAAAAATGCAATTTTTACCAAAAATAGAAATCTGAAATGCATTCTGGGAGTGACCAGTGGCACTCTATAATGTCTACACGTATCTCACTATTCATTTTGAATTCCTTTCACGCTTCCCCCTCCTTTTAATTACTTTTAATCTTTCTCTCTCTTTCATTTCTTCTGACGCTTCTTCTTTTGCGCTTCATCTCTCTTTGCCCTCTCTCTCATTTTTTTTCTTTGTTCTCTGTTCTTTCATTTTGCCTTTCGTGTTTCTGTCACCTCTACCTCTCAACACACCACACCTGAACCAACCAAAACATGCCACCTTGCGCTTTTTAAAACTCACATTGTTCTCTCTCATACAGATAATGAAGAGATGGAAGGAGGGCAGACATGCGTTTAGACATTGATTTCAGTTTCAACAATCCTTCAATATGAAAGCTCTCTAGCTGAGGCGCAAATAATCCTTTATCAGAAAATGATTCAAATTCGGAGCAAACTTTAATTGTCAGACACTTCAAATGACTATGAGGGTGCCCCTGTGATATAGTCTGTAAGTTATGACACCTGGATAAACAAAGGTTTGAGAGTGTTGGGAATAAGTCTAGGGGGAAGTTCGTGAGAGAGTCACAACATTCACTTAATTCTAATTCTTCAAGGACATGGTAACAATGGTTTATGGGAATATTAACTGTCGGACAAGAAAAAATACTCAAGGATTCAAGAGGAGTATCCATCTTCACACCTTCAATTTCTACCGCCCTAGGAGTCGAAGCCCCAAGTTGTTTGCACCCCTTAATTATTAGATTCTTTAAATGAGGAAGGTGCTTTGGCAAGTACCCTTTCAGTTTGGGACAATCTGTCAGTAAGACCTTGAAGATCTGGAAAAGCACCCGTCATGCATTGTCATTCTTCCAATCCTTTCATACTATGAAAGCTCAACGTTTCCAAGGATGCAAATGCAGAAGAACTATTTTCGTACAAATCCTCATCTATCCTCACTATCTCATCAAGGCCGTCAATTTTCAATTGCTTGAGAAATGTAAAAAGTTCAAGGGAAGGCAACCATTGGCAATGTTTACAGTTATACAAGTTTAAGGACACCACATTCAAATTGTCTACCACAATAGACACTGATTGACAAATGCTTCAAATGGCTGGAAGGATCCAGATTCTCTAGTACTTCTCTTTCTTTTACTGATTCATCGTTGTTCAGCTTCAAATTCCATTTTAAATCTAACCCCACAAGATGTATTTTATTCTTCAAATCAGCCGTCAATGCATCACAGGGATTTCTGATATTTTGAAGATTTGTAATTGTCAGCTTTCCGTAAAGATCAAGATCTCCTAATTGTTGAACACTTAACTCACTACTACTTTTGTCAACCTCAAACTTACTAATCCATACTTGAAGAAGATTCTTCAACTTTCCTAAAAGCACGGGAGCCTTTCTTAAAGAAGTTCCCATAAGTTCAAGGCGGCGCAACTTGGTGAGCTCATGCAAAGTAGAGGGCAACTTCTTCAAATAGGGACACTTGTTCAGCATCAACACTTGCAAATTGTAGAGTGAACATATTGAATTGGGAAGTCTGTTTGTGTTTGTGAATGAAAGGTCTATTGAACGAAGATGTATAAAATCGACTATAACGCCAAGTACCTCTTTTATGTTCCAACAACGAGACAAAGATAAGAGTCGTAAGAACTTAAAGTTGGAGATCAACTCATGTATTGAATTCCCAAAGTCCCCAATAGTTATAAATGTTCGTAGCGCTTTAGCTTCACATAAACTCCTATACTCATTATACTTAGTAGGTTCCGTTGTAGTTGAAAAGTGACGGGTTGTCTTTGGTACTTTTTGTCCTTCTACATTATCAACTCCCAACCTAAAACATGTTTCACCATAAACATACTTTGTTAAATCATTGAGAAGGTCGTGCATGACAAAACTTGTTTCACACCTAATAGACCTTGATAATAGATCATTGACGTATTGATCACCTATTTCTTTTCGAGACTTACTCTGTTGAGAGCATTGTAGAAAATTGAGTCATCCATAAGAGAATTAAGCTCTCCTTATCAAACTTATGGTCTTTAGGGAATAATGCACAATAAGCGAAACATCTCTTGAGATGAGAAGAAAGATGGTAATAACTCAACAACAAAGCGAGGATAATTTTACTATTTTCTATTGGTAAGTCCCATATGTTGCTTCTTCGTAACCTTCTCACTCTGCAACAGATGACGTTGATTGTAAAAGAGATCCTACTGTTTCAAGGGCCAGAGACAATCCTTGGCGCACTTTTCAATTATCTTCATGCCAATCTCCTTCAACTCAGAATTCAACTTAGAGTTGTCATCTTGCACTAATGTCTAGCAAAAACTTGCCAGCTGTGATCTTTTTGTAATTGCTTTAGTTGGTGTATGTTGTTTGAGTCCAAGGTAGAAGCAACTTTGTTACTGCGTGTTGTGACAAGAATTTTACTTCCCTTAGCCCCATATTTAAGAGGAGTTTGCAAGGATTTCCATTGGTCTCGCTCTTCATTCCAGACATAATCCAGAACGAGGAGAAACTTCCTTCCAATCAACCAGTCTTTCAATCATCCTTGAACCATTTATAAGTTTCTGCTATCATCACTTGACTTATGGATTGTCTCAAGAATTGCTCTAGTTAGCTTAAAAACATCGAATTCTTCAGAAACACAGACTCAAACTTTAATAGCAAATTTACCATAAATGTTGAACAAGTGTGATCTTTCCATCCCGCCCATACCAACAATAGAAAGTATTGACAGGTGACACGACAGTTCTCATCATCGTCAGATGTTAGCCAATAGATAACCTCATCAGCCAGCAACGATGAGGATTCAGTTGTTTTCTCTAACACTTTATTCCAGACAGCACTAACTTGAGTGAATTAGTTTATTTGGGTGGCTTTACTTTATGAATAAAGACACCAACGCACTAATTACATCTTACATGTTAAATCGATGCATTCATCATTTTCTTCTTTCTTTTAGCATTAGGGGTACTTTATTAAGAATCACTTTATGTCAATAAAGGACTTATGGCTAATAAAGCATTAGTTGTTTAATTTTTGAAAATTGTAGAATTAAATTACATACGTCAATTTAAAAAAATGCTATAGGAAAATTTGAAGTTACTATACCTCTCCTTAATTACATTTATAACAAATAAATATTATAAACATATAAATTATGTTTCATATTTTCATACATAATTTTTAGTATAATAGAATATTATGTTTGATTATTAATAATTTTCACACAAAAAATTAAAATTAAAATTAAAATACCCCACGTTACCTTATACTTTGGAAACTTTAATTATTTGGTCAAGTATTGTGCCATATGTGATTGGATCATGTTGCCCATACCCAGCAGGCACAGTGACTATTTCTCCCAAGAATTATTATCAATCCTGGGAGGATGTATTCTATGATCAGTATAATCAAAAATTAAATTAAACATTATCAATTCTTTTACGATCAATATATTTATTTTTTAATACATTCAAAATTAAAATTATTAATTCTTTTTAATTTATTAATTTCTTTTTAAGAGGAGTCTTTTACGTTTTTAGATTTTTTTTCAAAAGAAAATACTAAAAGTAATAACTTCCAAAAGAAATTATAGAAAACGATTTTTTTTTTTTTAACTCGTAGAAGTCACAATGTATCCAAAATTAAAATTATTAATTTTGTTTAATTTTTTTATTTATTTTTAAAACGGTACTAGATAGAAAAATAAAAATAAAAGAGTGTTAGATAGGAAAATAAAAATAAAAGGGTGTTAGATGGAGTAAAAATAGTGTAATCTCTAATTGAGGTATTTCTATTTTTATTTTAAATTATTTTTTATGAAATTATTAATAATTAAACATAATTTTCTACTATAATATAAATTATTTATGAAAAATATGAAACATAATTTATATGTTTACTAATATGTATTTCTTATAAATTTAATTATGGAGAGGTATAGTAACTTCAATTTTTCATATGATATTTTTTAAAATGGCGTATGTAATTTAATTTTAATTTATAATTTAAATGTATTTTAACTTTAATTTTACTTTTATTTTTTAAATAATTTATCCAAAGAACCTAAATAAATCATTGTCTAGAACGATTATGACTAAACGAGTCATTCCTCACCCACACTTAGATCTCATTTATGCTTTGTTTAAAAAAAATATATTTTTAGTTTAAAACAAAAATATAAATAAATTTTTTATTTTTCTTAAAATAAAATATATCATATTAAACATCGTTATGAAACTTGACATTTTAGCTATGCTCACACCTCAAGTATTAGAAATCATCTACCATCATATGAAAAAAATTATTATTAAAAAGGTAGAAAGAAAAAAGAAAATACAAGCAAATATGGGGAACTAAACCAAAACCCATTTATAAAAAATCTAATAAAAGTGATACTTAGAATTTATACCTATTAATAAAGAATTTTAATAATAAACTAGATGGAAATAGCAGTGACAATGTGGGGGCGAGCCAAACAGTGGGTTGTGGCCCGCTACCAAAAAGTGTGGGGCGAGTTCACTAATCTAGTCCACTAAAATGCTTTTACCCGCATAACTCGCAACTCGTGCGGACCGGGTTGGCCCGCTGGCCTGCGTAAATAAAAAAATAATTATTTAATTTTATTTTTGTAAAAAAAAAATCATACCCCATTCACTTATTATTGTAGTGTGACCTTTATTTTATTTTATTTTAAAAAAAATTGAATTTAATGTACTAAAAAAAGAATGTTTTATTTTAATCATCTAAAGAAGTTATTAAGAGTAACAATCAATTTAGTTTTAAGTGAAGTTTTATATTTTAAATTTGTTAATAAAAAATAATATAAATAAGAGATTTCAATAGGATAGTTAAAAAATTAGTCATCTTCATTAAAATATTTTGTAGCAAAACTTTGATATGATACTCTTATACATTTACATACATATATAGAAAACAATAGAAGCAAAACAAAACTTTAACTATTTTTAATCAAGTCTTCTAACCACCCTCATACTTGAATTTATATTTTTATCTTAATTAAAAGAATTGAAACATGAATAAAGTTTTAAATTTTCAATAATAGGAACAAGTTTTTTTTTATAATTAATAAAATTTTATTTTTTGAAAAAAAAATTATATGCGAGCTGGCGTGCAGGTCTGTGAGTTACTTCTTATGCGGGGCGGGTCAGTGAAATGAGCCCGCACTCTTAGTGCGGGGCGGGCCAACCCGACCCGCATTTTACGGGCCAAACGCGGGGAACCCTATGCGTGGCGGGCCAGTCCACATTGCCACCCTTAGATGGAAGTCTATTATATCAATAAAATTGTTCTATATAAATAAACCTTAAGTTAGCAACATTGTCAACACATGCATTGCTTTCACACAAAATGTGGGAAATCCTAAATTTGATTTTCTCATATTAATCAAGGCAAGTGTTCCACTTATTACAAACAGTTCAAGGAACATCAGTCCTAGCAGTAAATGCAACACAAACCAAGACATAATCACATTCAAGCCATAAACTAGAAAGACCAATCTTTTTAGTGTCTTCAGTCATATGTAGAACTCCATAAAACTCAATAATTAAAGCAGTCTGAATATCAAGGAAAACAAAGAAATCATCAATTAAATACCACCACAAGTAGTAGGATTGGGAGAACCTCTAGGAGCACCATTAATATTTATTTTAACTCAACCTGGTGAAGAAAACTCTTATCTAATAATAAAAGAAGATGAAGAACTTTGTTAGTACGAATATTAATATCAAAGAAGTTAAGCACATTGAAGTCGAACACATATCATTTCTTGTAGAACTTTTAGACGAATTACCTATTAGACAAAATATTTTTTGTTTTATTTATTTTAAAGGTAACAGTAAATTATTAAGTTAAAAAAATTATTTTTAAATTATTCTTATTTATTTCGCTATTATTGAATGTGCTGAGAGTTTTTTCTCTTTATCATCTGCGGACAATATTGATTATGTATGCTCCAACTTCGATTTATTAGCCTATCTCATAATGAGCTTCCTTACTCAATTTATTTGCCTATATATATGTTTACTCGATTTATTGCTCTGATTTGGTTATACTAAGTAAAAGCAAAATTAAGAAACAGAAGAAACGTGCAAGGTGAACATTAACAAGTGCAAATATATAACTTTAATCTCTATAAATTTGTAATTGTAAATTTAATTTTACAATTTTCTAAAATTAAGCAGCTACTGCTTTATTGGCCATCAGTCCTTTACTGACATAAAGTCAATCTGAATAAAGTAAAAAGAAAATGAGAAATGGATACTTACTTGGGTGTCTTTATTCATAAAGTAAGCCTTTGAAAGTTACTATTTCACTAAAGTTCATAGAAAAGACTGTGAAACACACATGCTGCTGTCGGAATAATCAACTATGACTCACTTGTTAACTTTTCTCACTCCTTCGTTCACTTAACTAAGCTGCACTTCCAATTTTCAGAACCCTTTCTTCTCTTTCATTTCCCCACTTCCTTTCCAACCATGCCAGTCCTTGAAACACTCGGTGGTGCTCTTTTTGGTGCTGTTCTCCAGCTCCTGTTTGACAAGCTCGATTCTCATCAACTTCTCCACTACTTTCGTGGGAAAAAGCTCGATGTGAGGATGCTGAAAAAGTTGAAGAGGAAGCTGATGGACATCAATGCTGTTATTGATGATGCAGAACAAAAGCAGTTTACTAATTCATTGGTCAGAGAATGGCTTGATGAGGTCAGAGATGCTTTGTATGATGCGGAGGATCTGTTGGAGCAAATAGACTATGAATTCTCCCAAACTCAGTTGAAAGCTGAATTCCAGAGCAGTGCTAGCAAGGTAAGCAATTTTGAATCCAAGATAATAGAACTCATAGATGATCTAGAATCTCTCTTAGACCAGAAGCTTGTTCAAGATTTCCAAATTTCTAGTGGTGTTGGATCTGGGTTGGCTAACAACGTGTCCGGGAAAAGAAATGAATCCTCATCATTGGTGACTCAAGAGGTTATTTATGGCAGAGATGACGACAAAGAAATGATTCTTAATTGGCTGATATCTGACAATGAAAATCATAATCAGCTTTCAATACACTCTATTGTGGGTATGGGTGGGATGGGTAAGACCACACTTGCTCAACATGTATACAACCACCCAACAATAGATGCTAAATTTACTATCAAAGCTTGGATTTGTGTTTCTGATGAATTAGATGTTTTCAAGTTAACGAGAGCAATTCTTGAGGCAATTCATAAGTCAACTGATGATAGCAGAAATCTAGAAATGGTTCAGGGACGATTAAAAAAATCGTTGACAGGAAGGAAGTTTCTCCTAGTTCTGGATGATGTCTGGAATGAAGACCGAGAACAATGGAAATCCTTGCAAACTCCTCTTAAATATGGGGTTAAAGGAAGTAAAATTCTTGTGACAACACGTAGTAACAAAGTTGCTTGTACCATGGAGTCAAACAATATACACCAACTAAAGCAATTACAAGAAGATCACAGTTGGCAAGTTTTTGCTAAACATGCAGTGCAAGATGGCAACTCTAAGTTGAATTCTGAGTTGAAGGAGATTGGAATGGAGATAGCTGAAAAATGCCAAGGACTGCCTTTGGCCCTTGAAACAGTAGGATCTCTATTACAGTCAAAGTCATCTGTTGCAGAGTGGGAAGGTATACTGAGAAGCAACATATGGGACTTACCGATAGAAAATAGTAAAATCATCCCCGCTTTGTTGTTGAGTTATCACCATCTTCCTTCTCATCTCAAGAGATGTTTTGCTTATTGTGCGTTATTCCCCAAAGACCATGAGTTTGACAAGGAGAATTTAATTCTCTCATGGATGGCTGAAAATTTTCTACAATGCTCTC
>Ga0123342_1010461_pt1 | contig 10613 bp, 7 predicted proteins | sample Turbeawhitnodule_FD_89960 | JGI IMG/M metagenome (GOLD analysis project Ga0123342, IMG submission 89960) | Root nodule microbial communities of legume samples collected from Mexico - Turtle bean Mexico white nodule | ecosystem: Host-associated > Plants > Roots > Nodule | place: Mexico: Nepantla... | reverse complement strand
TTGTTTCGACAAAACAACAGGTTGTTTCGACAAAACAACAGGTTGTTTCGACAAAACAACAGGTTGTTTCGACAAAACAACAGGTTGTTTCGACAAAACAACAGGTTGTTTCGACAAAACAACCGGTTGTTTTTTCACTTAGTTTGAAAAACACTTTAAACTCAAAAAGGTTTTAAAACACATTAGCTTTAGATTCAACAAAGAGTGGATTACACATTTAAACTACCCAGATCCTATCCTAAACACATTAGCAACTCCAGCTTTACATCAAACACATGGATTTGGATTCTTCAAAGCCTTTGATCACTCTTGATCAACAACTTTTAGGTTACCTCTTGTAACAACCTTCTCTCATGAGAACCTTATCTCCAGTGAAAGCATGTTTGATGGGAGGAGTCTGTTGCAATGTGCACAATCTTAAGGCGGCAAATGCACAAAATCTTCTCTCCTTGGAGTGCATAAATCTTAACAGAATGGTCGTTAGGGTACCAACTCATGTACCAGCATTAGGGGTCCCATTTGTCCATCGTAGGCGTACAAGCCTTTACGTATCATCCATGCAACTTATTCCCCAAAACCATCTTGGGCTTAGGCCTTATATAGAATGTTTTACTTGTGCTAGACCGGAATGTACTAAACACACCCTTAGGCCCAATAACACCTTTCGCTGACCTGACCAGACCCTATGCGCGTTAAGTATATGAATGAAATTCAATACACACGTACCTGGAGCCCGCTCATGTGGCCCATCAACTCGACCGAGCTTACCTGTTTGACACAGGTGCCGATATCCGATCATCGAGTGCTGAACTCAGTGCTCTGGTCCAGTACACAAGCCCCCCAGTCTCGAACTAAAACTTGTTTCAGTGAAGAGGCTAACTGCTCGCCCATGGTGACCTACGTGTTTTGTGAGCGATGTGACACACATAGTGGCCATCATCAACGGTTGGAAAATGTTGCCGCTTGCGTTTCACTTATACGTTAACGTCGAAAATTCACGCCTTTTTCACTGTTTCATTCCACTTCGCGCTTCTCTTTCGAACACCTTGCTCCCTCTTCTTCAAACAAAGAAAACCTGTTTGCCTCATTTCATCAATCGCATCAAGGTGCGTACTTTAACTTGTGATTTCTTTTAATCTACTCATATCAACTGCGCTAGGACTATTTACATTTCTCGCGATTATAATTGTAAATGTATCTATTTTTCACTTTGTCGTTCCTTTCTTCTTTTCGAAACACATGCGCTTCTTTATCTGAGCATTGCATTCGTTTGTTTGCTTCCTTTGTTTTAGATTCTCTGTATGATGGATTACAAAACCCTATATCCGTGAGCTCCTAGTACCATTTTAGAAAAAACCTTTGAATTCACCACTCGTGAGAAAATAGTGTTATATAGGAAGAGTGAACATCCCAAGAAGAAATGTCTATTTGGTAGAGAGGAAAATAGGTTTGTTAGGGTAGTGCCATGTAGGGTAGATGAACCAGTCTGCTGTGATGAGGCATCAGACCCAGATGCCTCTTTCTGTTTGTTCTACTCTACTGTCTACAAAAAGCTTCTTCTTCGCCTACCCTTATACAATTTGGAAATAACCCTCCTTATGGAAATCAATACTGCCTCTGCCCAGCTACACCCAAATACCTGGGCGTTTGTTTGGGGGTTTTCCATCCTTTGCCACCACTTTGGCCATCTTCCATCAGTGGAAGTATTCTTGTATTTTTTCAAAGCCAAACGCCTAGGTCGCCAGCTGTGGGTGAGCTTCAATGGGGTTGTTGGGAGATTTTTGTTGTCCCTCTTCCAGCAATCTTACAAAGGCTTCAAAGGAAAGTTCTTCAAAATTCGTTGCAACAACAACGATCCAACCCTCCTGGAAGAGTTCCCTCTATACTGGACTGAGGAAGCTGAGTTCCAAAAACCCAAACGCCTAGAAGACCTGCCCCAGCGAGAACAAGAGGTGTGCCTCTTACTCTCCAATCTCAAGGTGGTGTTTGACACTGCAACCTTGATAAAGCATGAGTACTGCCCTACAGGACTTAAAGCATACATTGGTATCCCCTTTCCCTTTACTCCTGCTAGTGATATCTTGCATGTGCGTGTGACTGAAATTTCTCTTGTTTTTAATGTACACAGCATGCTCAGGCTGAGCAAGAAAGACTTGGTTGCTAGGGCCAAGAAAATGAAAGCTTATTCACAAGCCTCCCCCGCCAAGGAATTGAAGATAGAGGCAGTGGTTGAGGTGGCCATTTCAGATGATGAGGGCACGTGCTCGGGGCCTGTCTTCAAGAGAAGGCAAAAGGCTGCCCCTGCACCTACGGAGCATTCAACCTCAGATGGTTGAGCTCCCTCATCACAAGTCCCTCCACCCTGCCCCTCTCCTGCTCGCGAAATCAGGGTGCAAGAAAGTATGGGAGAGAACCTGCGCAAGGGATGACTATGGGATCCATCCTTGGATGCAATGTCTTTCCTTGAGAAAACCCTGCTCCCAACCGAGGCTAAAGAAGAGTTGAACAACCTGGGGGAGGACCAGCTAATAGGGCAAATGAGAAGGCAGTTAGGGCAAGCCCTAGCTGCAAACCGCCTTGTCTTCTCCAGGTTCAAGAGATGGAAATATTTGGCCAATAAAGAAGCCTTCAAGGCTGTTGAGCACGTCTAGCGAGTTTAGGAGCTTCAACTGGTGCTCCAAGAGACCAATGCCCTTTTGACTGAGAAGTTCAATGAGGCCTTGGAATTATCTGCCAGAAAGGTCAAACTCCACGCTAAGGTGGAGAAACTAAAAGAGGAGTTGGCCAAAAGAGGTGAGGAACTGGCCAGGAGTGGCGAGGAGCTGGCGCAAAAGGATGAACTCCTGAAGAAGACCAATGAGGACATGACAAACAACGTTCTTGACTCCTATACGGTGGAGTTTGACGATGTCGTCACCTAGGCCACTTACATCTACTCTGAGCTATACTTCTCTCAACTTGGCTTGGGCAAGGTTGTGGTGGATAGGCGTCTAGTAGATGAAGAGTAGCGGAGTAAGGTCTCCTTGTAGTCATCTCCCTTTTGTAGCCTTATAAACAAGTTCTAAATTTGAACATGTATGAATGTTTTTTTATTTATGTAGTGTGTCTTTCTTTTCCATACTTCGCCTAGTATAGTGACAATGCATGCCTCTAATAAACACTACTATCATTACTTAACTAAAAAATACCATTAACCGCCTTATGCTTGAGTGACGTGGTCATCACGACGAATCAACCATTAAGCACGACGAATCATGGTGCTCTTAGTAGAGCTATCTGCGGGACGACCATGGTGAGTTGCGATTAGAGGAGCCTAAGCTCAGAGTCTTACTGAGCAAAAGGTACTCGTGCCTAAACCGTCATCATCCTTAGAATCTTACAAAATTTAAATGTGGCTTGAGCCATTACAATGGCGAGCTGCGATTAGGGGTACCCGAGCTCAGAGTCTCGCTGAGCAAAAGGTACTCACGCCTGAACCGTCATCAACATTGGAATCTTACCAAGTTTAAATGTGGCTCAAGCCATTACAATGGCGAGCTGCGATTAGGGGCACCTAAGCCCAGAGTCTCCCTGAGCAAAAGGTACTGACGCCTCAACCGTCATCAACCTTAGAATCTTACCAAGTTTAAACGTGGCTCGAGCCATTACAATGGCGAGCTGCGATTAGATGTACCTGAGCTCAGAGTCTTGCTGAGAAAAAAGGTACTCGCGCCTGAATCGTTATCAACCTTATACTCCCTAAAGGGAGGTGAGCCATTACAATGGCGAGCTACAATTAAAGGTACCTGAGCTCACAGTCTTACTGAGTAAGAGGTAATCGCGCCTGAATCATTATCAACCTTATACTCCCTAAAAGGAGTGAGCCATTACAATGGCGAGCTACGATTAGGGGTATCTGAGCTGAGAGTCTTACTGAGCAAGAGGTACTCGCGCCTGAATCGATATCAAACTTATACTCCCTAAAGGGAGGTGAGCCATTACAATGGCGAGCTACGATTAGGGGTACCTGAGTTGAGAGTTTTACTGAGTAAGAGGTACTCGCGCCTGAATCGATATCAACCTTATACTCCCTAAAGGGAGGTGAGCCATTACAATGACTCGTACACGCAGTGCGCTTGCCCAGGCAACATGTCGGTCAAGTCGCCTTCTGGTGTTATCAAAGCATAATGCAAACATGTTTTATAAACAATTTTTTTTATTGGGCGACCTCGTTAAAAAACCCTGATAAGGGAAAAAGAGTGTGTACTTAAACGTTCCTATTGTTCACAGATAGCATAATACATTAACTGAAATAGAATTTAAGATTGGCCCCATTCCACGTTTGGGGAATAGTCCCGCCCTACAAGGTCTCGAACCTATAAGCTCCATTCCCGAGTACCTCTATCACGCAAAATGGGCCAGTACATTAAGGAGACAACTTATTCTCCAACTGATAGGGGTGAGGTTTTCGCATTACCAGGAACGGCGGGGGTCTCAACTTGGACCTTTGTGCATGCTTTACTCTTCTCTTCAAAGCTTTGGCTTTGATGCGCGCCTGCTCTCGCACCTCGTCAAGTAGGTCTAAGTTCACCTTCCTTTCCTCGTTAGACTCCTCTGCCACGAAATTCTGGAACCGCGGTGAATTTTTTTGGATCTCGACAGGGATCATAGCATTCGACCCATACACCAGGTTGAAAGGCGTCTCCTTGGTGGTGGATTGTGGGGTGGTGTGGTAAGCCCACACAATTCGAGGAACCTCTTCTACCCAAGTCCCCTTAGCTTTTTGCAACCTTCTCTTTAGACCTCTAAGCAGGACTCTGCTGGTGGATTTGACCTGCCCATTAGTCTGCGGATGCTCCACCGAGGCAAACACCTGCTTCATGCCGAGCATTAAGCATAGCTTGCCTAATTGCTTACTTGCAAACTGGGTGTCATTGTCAGACATTAAATGCTTTGGGATTCCAAAACGACAAACAATGTTTTCCACATAAAGTATTGAACCTTGTGGGTCGTTATCTATGCAACGGGTTTGGCCTCTAGCCACTTGGTGAAGTACTCAATGGCCACCACTAGGTACTTCATCTGACGAACTGTTAGGGGAAATGAGCCTAGAATATCAATTCCCCATGTATGGAAAGGTCATGGGCTGTGGATCTACCGCAACTCCTCTGGGGTGCATGATGCCAATCGGCGTGTTGTTGGCATTGTTTGCACCACTGTGCATATGTCGTGCAGTCCTCCCTCATGGTCGGCCAGTAATACCCTACTCGAACAGCTTTTGATGAGAGCTCGTCCCCCAATATGGCTCCCACAGATACCTTCGTGGAGCTAAGCCATGATACGTGTGCACTGTTCTCCGCTTACACAGGACAAGATAGGGTAAGTGTAGCCATGCTTGAACAACTTTCCATCCACTAGGGTATATCTGCCTGCATTCTTCTTAATGATTTTAGCCACTGTCGGCTCCATTGGGAGTAGGCCATCAGCTAGGTAACGCCTATAAGGTGTCATCAGGTTTCACTCATGTTTGTTGAATCAAGTGTGATCAAAGGCTTTGAAGAATCCAAATCCAAGTGTTTGATGGAAGGTTGAAGTTGCTGCTGTGTTTAGGATAGGATCTGGGTAGTTTATCTGTATAATCCACTCTTTGTTAAATCTAAAGCTAAAGTGTTTTTAAATCTTTTGAAATTTAAGTGTTTTTCAAACTAAGTGAAAAACAACCTGTTGTTTTGTCAAAACAACTGATTGTTTTACTCTTAGGTGTTTTTTAAAAGGTTGAAAACTGTTTTGGTTGGTTGACTTGCTCTTGAGGTTGTTAAGATCAACATTCTTAGTGTGTGCTGTGCCAAAGGAAGTGTCTTTCTTGAAGGGTTCAAGGTCACTTCTTTGCTGGTTTTGTGTGTAATCTGTATTTGATTGCTTAGTGGATTGCCCAGTGGATTCTAGGGACTGGATGTAGCTCTTGGTTTAAGAGTGAACCAGTATAAACTGTTTGTGTATCTTTTTCTTCCCTTAAATTCAGTTATTATTGCCTTGCTGGTATAAACAACCGATTGTTTCGCAGAAACAACCGATTGTTTCGCAGAAACAACCGATTGTTTTTTCTGGTGCTTTGCTGTTTTGTGCTTTATATCTTAGCTAACTGAATTTCTGATTGAGTTTCATTCAAAGGATTTTGTTTTGTTCTAGCTTAAAAAGTTTTCGAAAACCCCTTTAAACAATTCACCCCGCCCCCTCTCGTTTAAGGCCATATATTCCATTGACAGGCCATATATTACCTTGGGCACCCTCAGCCTTTCTTGAGTCAACACTCGGTGCCCTCTTCTTCCGTCCTCCAAGGCACTCACCTGCTGGACCTCCTCCACACAACTTGTGGCGGTCCTGGGTGCCTTTAGGGTTTCCTGGATTACTGACCTTTGGCAGCCCCCCTTACCTGAGCTAGGGAGCTTGGCCAGCAAGTCTACTCGGGCATTGTGCTCCCTAGGGACATCCACTAACTCGAACGTAGGGAATGTCTCTTTCAAGAGCATAACATACTGTAAATATGAGGCCATCTGGGGATCCTTGGCCTGGTACTCGCTCGTAACTTGTCCATTCACCAGCAGCGAGTCACTTTTTACCAACAAACTTCGCGCGCGCAGTAGCATCCCTACAACCAAGGCTTCGTACTCCGCCTGGTTATTACTAACCTTGGAAGCGAACCTCAGGGCCTGCTCGATCAAAATTCCGTTTGGCTTTTCCAGGATGATATCAGCTCCACCGCCTTGCTGGTTAGAGAATCCGTCCACGGAGATGACCCATTGGAAGTCTCCACTATCTAGCTGGGTGGCTGCCGAGGAGAGCTCTACTACAAAATCAACGTAGACTTGACCTTTAATAGGCCCTCTAGGTTCATATTACACATAAAACTCGGACAGCTCAACCGCCCAACACACCATCCGACCTGCTACATCAGGCTTCTGCAAAAGACCCTACGGATGGGAAGGTCGGTCATCACGATCACTGTGAAGCTCTGGAAGTAGTGGCGGAGCCTTCGAGCTGCGAATACCACTGCTAAGGCCACCTTATCAATGGCTAGATAGCGCACCTCGGGCCCCTGCACCTAGATGTGATCCTGCTCCTGTACAATGACCGAGTTGATCGCTTGATCTGTGACTACGAAGTAAAGACGAAGTGGAGCACCTGGCAACGGCTTGCACAGAATGGGCGGGCTAGCCACGTACTCCTTCAGCTTGAGGAATGCCTCTTCACACTCTCTAGTCCATACGAAGCGGTTGTTCCTCTTTAAGCACTGGAAATAAAGATGCCCTCGGTCCCCTCCAGCTGATAAAAACTGGGACAAGGCGGTCATTCGTCTAGTTAACTATTGTACCTCCTTCACCGAGGTCGGGCTCCTCATTGCAATGATCGTCGCACACTTCTCGGGGTTTGCTTCTATTCCCCACTCAGTAAGGAGAAACCCCAAAATTTCCATGCTTCCACCCCGAACACGCACTTTTCGAGGTTTAGCTTCAAGTTGTATTTAGCTATTGTGGCGAATAGCTCTTCTAAATCAGCGATGTGCTAGTCTTTCTCTTTGGAAGTGACAACCATGTCATCCACATATGCTTGCACATTTCGCCCGATCATGGGGGCGAGAATCCTGTCCATCAGCCTCTAGTAGGTTGCGCCAACATTCTTAAGTCGAAAGGCATCATCTTATAGCAATAGCTAGAGAGCTCTGTCATGAACTTCGTCTTGCATTCATCTTGGGGGTGTATACGGATTTGGTTATACCCCAAAAAGACATCCAAAAAGCTGAGAAGTCGACAGCCTGATGTGCTATCCACCAAGGTGTCGATGTTGGGCAGCGGATATGAATCTTTTGGACAAGCCTTGTTCAGATCCGTAAAATCAATGCACATTCTCCACTTCCCGTTGGCTTTCTTGATCAACACCACGTTTGCTAACCACTTAGGGTATTGGATTTCCCTTATGTGGCCAGCACTTAGCAACTTCTGAGTCTCTTACCTGATGACCAGACGCCTCTCTTCGTTGAATTTCCTCCGCATTTGTATGACAAGCCTGACCTTCGGATCCATCGTTAGTCGGTGACACAAAAAGTCAGGGTCGATGTCGGGCATGTCTAAGGCAGACCATGCAAAGGCGTTCAGATGTCGTGCAATGACTTCGGCGATCTGGTTTTGCATTTCTTGGCTTAGGGTCTTGCCAAGCTTAAACTTCCTTCCTCCAATCTCTCTTTCCTGAACCTCACCGGCAGGCTCAAGTCGCCTCTCCTTGGCGATCTCCACACGAGTGGCTTTTTCCAGTTCTTGGGACTGGACAGTGATCATGCATACTCCTCCTTTAGTTTTTAGGCTATTCTCATAGCATTTTTTTGCCGTCTTCTGGTCGGACTTGATAATAATTACGTTCATGTGCCTCCTCGAGGCCACGACTCCTAACTTGTTAAGGGCAGGCCTGCCTAGAAGAATGTTGTAAGCTGAAGGAGCGTTAACGACGAGGTACCTGATATTGACGGTACGGGATGAGGTGTCGTCTGTGAAGGTCGTCCTTAACTCCATATGCCCCCTCACCTCTACCTGGTCTCCAGTGAATCCATACAAACAGCCGTTGTATGGTCTTAGCTGGTCTTGCGAAAACTGCAACTTGTTGAAGTCGACCAGAACATCACAGCAGTCGAGCTTCCTAAGTCGATGAGGACTCAGTGAACCCTTCTTCTTGTTGTGACTACCGAGATCACCACTCGGTCATTATCGTGTGGGACCACATCCCACAGATCGACCTTAGTAAAATAAAGGTCAAGCTCGCAAGACTGGTCAGGCTCTCGTGCCTCTACTGCCATCACTTCTCTTGCATACTTTTTTCGCTGGGAGACGGTTTATCCTCCCTGTGAAAATCCCCAGAGATTGTTATTAACTTCGCCATGGACTGACACCTTATGCCCTTGATCCTCTGTTGGTGTCACCTCCTTCGAGCCTTCCTAACCTTCCTCTAGACACTCCTTCAGGAAGCTAACTCGCACCAGTTGAACCAACTGGTATCCGGAGGCTATAATATAGAAAGAAGAGTTTTCTATGCATGCAAAACACTTTTCTACATATTGGTTCACGCATGCATGTACACTAGTCTATCATGAGAGTTTTCCATGAGAGTTTTCCATAAGTTGGGTTACATTGTAAACCTTCATAATTTGAATATGTGTATTTGGAGTTTAGATAGATGCCAAATAAATCTCAATTATTGAATTCCATAGCAGACCAAATGAGCAGTACAGGTAGAGCTCAAATTGCACTCGATTCAACATTGACTTGATATTGAAAACAACTTTTCTGGATTGATATAATAAGTTAAGACTATTTTGGATAATATCACTTACAATTATTTTGACTCATATCACTTAATGTTATTTTTTCAACATTGTTATTGAGGTTATTTTTAATTAACTTTTCGATCAATACTGGCTAACAAAATTTCTCAAATATGATCAAATCTTTACGAGTCGATGTTAATACAAATTTGATCAACTTTTAACAAAACAAAAGTTAAAAAAATAGTATTTAACTTTATTAAAGTGAAACAAACACTAACTCTTAATTTTAAAATTTAAATATATTTTATAGTTACAGTAGATTAGGTCGACAAAAACTTTACATGAGCTAAAAAATAACATAACTTCTACTTGTCTCTCTTAACAATTTTGAAAACTTAAATATAATATATTAAGTGATATTAATTTAGAAATTTTAAAAATTTAATTATATTTTGTCATTACTATTAAATAATGAAAATCAATTCTAGAAAAAAAAATAATTAGTTGTTATATTGACGAAATTAGATACTAATTTATAAATTAAAAAAATCATTGATATTTAAATTAATTTTTATTATTGATAAATTATTTTTAAATTGATATTTAATTAGTCACTAAGGTTTTATCTATCAATTATTTAAATTTTAAAGTTGGTAACTAAAATTTTGGTAGCTAATTAAATATCAATTTAAAAACTATTTATCAATAATAACAAATTAATTTAGATACTAATAATTTTTTAGTTTATAAAATAATATTTAATTTAGTTAATTATTTTTTATTTTTAAAATTAATTTTTTTTAATGATTTTTTGTAGTGTAGTTAGAGTCCTAAACTTAAAATAGGAAATATTTTATTGGCTATGTGTACTAGGATGAAACTAGTTTCCTACTTCATTTTCAAAATTCCTGTATTCAACTCTTAATCTCCTACATTACTTTAGGATCAAAGTAGTTTCCTACTTATTTTTTGAAGTTCATCTTTTAAAACTCTTAATCTTTTTCTCTCTTTTAAGTTCTTTTATGCAGAAAAAGTCTTATTCATTTCCCACATTATCTGTGTCGGAATCTTGAAGTTCTGCATCATTCTTGATCAAAAGTGGCAAGATGGAGAAGAGGAGAAGCGATGCACAGAGACCGATTAGAATAGTGGAAAACCAAAATCTAATTTCATTAACCTGCGCATTTGTTGATGCCATATTTTTTTATATTACAAAAGGGAAGGAAAAAAACTCTAATGGGCTTTGGTAAACAAAAAACAACAAAGCCCAAACTAAGAAAAACCAAAATGACCAAAAACACTAACACCCCCCCCCCCCCCC
>Ga0123342_1010460_pt1 | contig 10613 bp, 4 predicted proteins | sample Turbeawhitnodule_FD_89960 | JGI IMG/M metagenome (GOLD analysis project Ga0123342, IMG submission 89960) | Root nodule microbial communities of legume samples collected from Mexico - Turtle bean Mexico white nodule | ecosystem: Host-associated > Plants > Roots > Nodule | place: Mexico: Nepantla... | reverse complement strand
GGAGAGTCTAGCTCTACTTAGTAGGTACTGTTTTGGAGAATTTAATTGCTTAAATCATAAGAGGTTCAAGGTAAGGAGCAGCAGCAAATACAAATACCAAAAACAAACCATACACTTTGAAGGACACAACAAAGAAGAGCAAAAACAAGCCAAAGGAGCTTAGCAAGCTGAAATTAAATTTGTGTAATACAATTTCTTTGCATTTCTTGAGTTGTAATTACATTTCACTTTCGTTAATTAGTGGATTAATCACGAATTAGACGGTGAGTGTGTCTTCAAAGGCTCAAAGTGTCTAAGAAGCCTCACCTAGGAAACGACTAGTTTAAGCTTTGTAGATTAGGCTTTGTTAATTGTGTTAGCTAGATTTCTCTACGTTAATCTTTGCTTAGTCTTGCTTCAATTTTCTTACCCTTATCTTTGTTTAAAGCTTTGATAAATTGCTTTATTTGTTAAATAGCTTTGCATCGTTTTTCTTGCATAAAATTTGATTTCTCCATCCTCATTGTGTTCTAAGTAATTTACTTAGAAAAAGAATTGTGTAAAGTTTTTGAGGGATAGTTTTTGGCTAAGGCAAGATTTGGTACTTAAGTAGTCCTTAGTGACTCACCTCTCTTACCTGGAAAGCTACCTTCATTAACTTTCCTTTTCTTTCTTGAAGTAAAGCACTTCTAAACACAAAGTTTTAGTCATGACTTCTCACTCCTCTAAATCTATTGAAAGTCATATGAAGTCCTTAAAATCTCTTTTAAAACAACTTTCCAAGGACGTTCAATTAATTTCATATAGACAATTGGAGAATGAGGCCAAAATTAATGAATTAACTAAAACAAAGGATGAGAATTCTCAAAATTCAAAAAAATTACATTCTCATGCATCTAGCTCTAAAGATCATGATTCTCTTGGGGAGGGAAGTCTTAGAATAAATTACTATTATCAACCACCCCCTAGGAGAAATAGAAGAAAAGAGCAAGAAAGCCCAAGAGAGGTTAGGGTAGACCTACCTCATTTCCATGGCAAAGAAGATGTAGAAGTATACCTAGATTGGGAAATGAAGGTAGAGCAACTTTTTGTTTGCCATAGAGTGAATGAAGAAAGGAAAGTGCCCTTAGCCACTCTTAGTTTTCAAGGAAATGCTATGTATTGGTGGACATCTATAGAAAGAGATAGGCGTCTTCATAGGGAACCTCCCATAGAATATTGGAATGACCTTAGGAGAGCCCTAAGACGCCGCCACATACCCTCCTACTACAATAGGAAGTTAATGGCCAAGCTCCAAAGATTCCAACAAAGAAATATGAGTGTAGAAGAGTATAGACAAAAGATGGAGCTTTATATGATGAGAGCCTTTATTAGAGAGGATGAGGTCACCACCATAGCTAGATTCCTAAGTGGGCTCAATCTTGAGATAAGAGATAGGGTTGAACTTCTACCTTATCAAGACTTGAATGATTTGGTTCAACTTTGCATTAAAGTTGAACAACAACATTTAAGAAAAACTTCAAGTCAAAGAGTAGGTTCATATCCTAACTCCTATCCCAAGAGAGATTTTAAAAGGGCAGATAGTTCATCTAAAGAGAAACCAAAAGAAACTACCAAACCTTTAATAAAGGATACCTTCACTCCACCCATTCGTGCTAGGGACACCAAATGTTTTAAATGCTTTGGAAGAGGACATGTGCAAGCACAATGTCCAAACCAAAGATCTTGGTTCTTAAAAGGAATAGATGAATACACTAGTGGTGGGGATGAGCCTAGTGAAAAAGAAGAGGAAGGGGGAGATGATGAGAGGGTAAATTCTTTAGAGGGGGACTTATTGATGATTAGGAGAACCCTCAATAATCAACCTAGTGCATCCATAGAAACACAAAGAGAGAACATCTTTCACACAAGATGCAATGTTTTAGAAAATATATGCTCTCTCATTGTGGATAGTGGATCATGCTGCAATTGTTGTAGCACTAGGATGGTTGAAAAATTAAATCTACAAGTAGTTCCTCATCCTAAACCTTACAAATTACAATGGATCAATGAGAGTAGGGAACTAAGTGTAGATAAACAAGTGGAAGTCAAGTTCTCTATAGGTAACTACAAAGACAAAGTTTTATGTGATGTAGTACCTATGGAATCTTGTCATATCTTATTAGGTAGACCATGGCACTTTGATAAGAAAACCTTGCACAATGGTCTAACTAATGAGATTACCTTCACCCACAAGAAAAAGAAGTTTGTACTTAATCCTTCAAAGTTCTTGTCATTTGAAATTCCCTCCAATTCTCTTTTCATATTCAGCCCACTCTTGCTATATATAGAGGAGCTTGGGTCATGTAAATTCAAGATTAATTTGAGTAATGAAATGCTGCCAAAATGAGCCATTCTTACTCCCTTGCCTAAAATCTCTTAAGATTTAGGTCTCTAATCTTCAAACCTTTCACCTACAAAGAGAGTTGGCCAAACCTCTCTCACTCTCTTACTCTCCATGCACCTCCAAGGCTACCACCACTCTTAGGAGAGCCTTGTTCCACCAACAATCCATTGAAGCTTACGCAAAACCACCACAAAAACCGCAAGATCAAGAGCTTAAAGTCATTAGCTAGTGTGGTTGAGAAGCTAAATCTACAATTAATACCTCATCCTAAACCTTACAAACTTCAATGGAAAAATGAAGATGGGGAATTAACTATAGACAAGGAAGAAAAAGTCAAATTTTCAGTGGGAAACTATAAAGACAAAGTTTTATGTGATGTAGTTCCCATGGAAGCTTGTCATATTTTGTTGGGTAAACTATGGCAAATTGATAGAAAACTATGCACAATGGTCTTACCAATGAGATCACTTTCACTCATAGAGAAAAGAAGTTTGTACTTTGTCCCTTATCACCTTCACAAGTGATACAGGATCAAGTACAAATGAAAAAAAAAAAAGATGAAAAGAAGAAGTAGAAAACCAAGAAAAAACCCGTTAGGAAAAAGAGGTGTGGGAGAAAAGTGTTCCTTCACACAAGGTCATTCAGAAAGAAGAAAATAAAATTGAAAAGATACTTCTTTCTGAACAAACTTCAGGCCTCCTTCTTTGTAAAAGAACACATAGAAAACTTCTTAAATAGTCTCATGAAGGAGAACTCATGGGCCATTTTGGAGTTGATAAAACTCTAGAAATTTTAAAAGGAAAATTCTTTTGGCCACACATGAGGAAAGATGTCCAAAGATATTGTCGTGGATGCATTTCTTGTTTAAAAGCTAAATCTAAGACAATGTCTCATGGACTTTATACTCCTTTACCTTTTGCAAATGCTTCATGGGAAGACATAAGCATGAATTTTATATTAGAACTTCCTAAGACAACAAGAGGTTTTGATTTCATTTTTATGGTTATGGATAAGTTTAGAAAGATGGCACATTTTATTTCATGCCATAAAATGGATGATGCTAACAAAATCTCTAGGCTCTTATTTAGAGAAGTGGTAAGACTTCATGGTTTACCTAAAAGCATAGTTTCGGATAGAGATCCAAAATTTGTAGGCCATTTTTTTAGGACTCTTTTGGAAAAACTTGCAACTAAGTTGAAATTTTCAATTTCTTGTCATTCTCAAACGGATGGTCAAAATGAATTTGAAAATATATCTCTTTCTACTATGCCTAGGGCAATCATGAGAGACAACCACAAAAATAGGGATGAGTACCTTTCCCATATTGAATTTGCATATAATAGAGTAGTTCATAAAGCTACTAATATTTCTCCATTTGAAGCTGTGTATATATTCAATCCTCGTACTCCTTTGGATTTGTTACCTCTACCTAATCCACAAGAATTTGTGCATAAGGAAGGAGTAACAAAGGCTAAATTTGTTAAGAAAATGCATGAGAGGATTAAAGATCAAATACAGCAAAAAAACAAAGAAATACTTGAAACATAGCTATAAAGGGAAGAGAGAGATAATTTTTTAGGGAAGACATTGGGTTTGGCTTGGATGGATTCCCTACTAAGAGGAAATTCAAACTTAGTCACCGAGGAGATGGTCTTTTCCAAGTCCTCAAAAGAATCAATAATAATGCATATCAAATAGACCTGCTTGAAAAATATGGTGTACATATTACTTTCAATATTATGGATTTAACCCCTTTTGTAGGTATTAAAGATGAAGAGGCATAAGCATTGGATTTGAGGACAAAACCTCTTCAAGAGGGAGGGGATGATGGAAAAGACCCAAGCAAAAGCCCAAGTACAAGCCCAACAAATAGAAGATCTGGGCCAACTACTAAAGCTATGGCAAAGAAGATTCAAGAGGACTGGATACAGCTACTGATGGTAGAGAAACCTCCCAATATATGTTCAAAGATGTCATAAATCTAGTGTAGAGTAGAACTTATTTTCTTGTCAAAATAGAATAGGAATTTTACTTGTATTTTTCTTTAATTGTGATTAGGGTTCGATTAGGCATCTAAAGACCAACCTAGGTTAAATTAGGGTTTCTAGAAAACTCTTAATTAACCTAGGCCGACCCATTAGATCTAAAAATGAGCACATGTTACACACCATGTGAGCTCATTTTAGGTGCCAAATTCAAACCCATTTTATTTTGAATTTTCCCACCTTTTCTACTTGTTCAAAATCAACCCTCTAATCCTATATAAGGAGGTGCTTGGTTCATGTATTTGGAAGATTAATGAATGAGTGAAATTGTTGCCAAAAATATTGAGTCAATTCTCACTCTTGTCTTGCCTCATTAGGATAGACACTGTAGTCTTCAACTTTCCACCTATCTCAAGTGATTAGACCTCACCTATTACTCTCCATACTTAGCATGCACCTCAAAGGAAACCACAAGCTCCATGTGAGCCTCCTTGCACACCTCCTCCATTGAAGCTTCCGCCAATTCTCTCCAAAATTCAATCATAGAATTCGGTCATGAAGGCACAAATCCATCAAAAATTTTGTTCCCTATTGAATAAGTGAAAATCCTAGGATGACAAGTCATTCAAGTGTTGAGGTATGACAATGGTGTATGAGATTCTAGAACATATAAGGCCATGCAACTAGAAAATATCTCTCAAACAATAGTGTGGTTGTTCAAGCAACAATGTAGTCCTTAGAAGTTGAAAAAGCAATGTGCTTGGTGATTATGGTCCTTGTTGGATTTTATAAGTAATATCATGACTCAAGTGATCGCTTAAGCTAATGCTCAACTGATTAATGAGCATTTGAGCAAAGGAGTCATTGAATCAATTCTTTATACCTGAAGATGATTGCTCAACGAGAGGTCATCCAAGTGAGAAAGATGTTGTATCAACTCTCTCCTCTAAAGCTAGTGTCGCTTAAGCAATGTGATGTCGCTTAAGTGAAAAAAAAACTTCTATTTAAGGAAGCAAGGTCCTTCAATTGGGGTGAACTCGCTTAAACAGCGTGTCTTTAGTAGTGCAATGATGTTGTATCTATTTGTACAAATATGTTGTGACTATAAGGTTGTGTGCCGTGCAGGTGTGTGCACTCATATGTGTTCTTACCGTTGTATAATATTATAACAATTTTATAGGTGTTATGAATGACGGGTACTTCAGAAGATACATCTATAATGGTTATAATATTAAGTCCAAAAACCATTAAAAAAATAAATTATTTTTATATTGTGTTGATGATTTGATTGCACATAATAACCAAGAAACCAAACAAAGCTAAGAAATTAATTTTTTTAATATTTTGATATATATATATTATAACTCTATTAAACTAAATCAGGTGTTAACGTTGCAAATTATTTTTATTTTACTTTCATTCCTATCACATTATATCAAAATAAGATAGAAAAGAAATATATAAAAACACATGAATGGACACTCTAAAATTGGACTATAATAAAAGGTGAGAGAGGATAAAAAAGAAAAATAATAATAAATGTAATATATATTTATATATATAATTAATTAATTAATGAATTAATTACAGGGTTTGTCCACAATGCATGGAAGGATTGACCAAAATCCACCATTTGTAGACCCGTACCCACCATTCAACCCTTAGGGCCGTATGTTGGCACGATTTGCGCGTCTCTCACTTGAACGGTAATTGGGTGAAAGTAAGAAATATTTGATTTTGAAGCTACAAATTTATTTTATTTTTTTTAATAAAAGTTTTTATGTTAGGTATCATTATGCAACTTGACATCTCAATTAGACTGAACTTCAAATAACAACAATTATCTGTCATCACATAAAAAAAATATTATTAAAAGAAAAAAAATACAAAAAAGTATATGGTCTTGGCTTAAACATAGGACTAAATCTTTTAATTACTCTTTTGTAGACTGGACTTTGAACCCAGGCATCTGTATTGAGAGGTTGTAATAAGCTGGAACGAATGACAGAGGAAATTCTGAGGTGGAGTAATAAGACTGGCAAAGCAGGGCAGAGGGATAGGTGGAGAATTCCTTTGTGTGGCGCTGACAGGTGCTTTTGCTGGTAAATGCTGAAGTGTGGCTAGTCAGTAGTGGCAGCAATTACTGCAATGTTTAGGCTTATGACAAACGTGGCGCAGGGGCTAAGATTATGTAGGTGCCTAAATGTGAAGATTGGATGTTCAAATTTGGGTTGGAAGGTCAACATGATCGCCGGTCGATGAAGAGGCAATCTCCATGCGTGCATAGTCGGTGGTTGCCGAAGACATGCAAATGTCAACATCATCGCCGTCGATGAAGCGGTGATCTCCCTATGTGTGTAGTCGGTGGTAGCCGAAGATATGCAAAGGTCAACATGATCGCCGATCGTTGAAGTGGTGATCCCTATGTGAGCGTAGGGGGTGGTCGTCGAAGTTATACAAAGGTCAACATGATCGTCGGTCGATGAAGCGGCGTTATCCATATGTGTGTAATCGGTGGTCGCCGAAGTTATACAAAGGTCAACTTGATCGCTGGTCGATGAAACGGCGATCTCCATGCGTGAGTAGTCGATGGTCGCCGAAATTATGCAAATGCCAACATGATCGCCGGTCGAGGAAGCGGCGTTCTCCTTGCGTGTGTAGTCGGTGGTCGTCGAAGTTATGCAAAGGTCAACATCATCGCCGGTCGATGAAGCGGTGATCTCCATGCAAGCATAGTCGGTGGTCGCTCATGATCGCCTAGTCGGAGGGTGATGAAGTTCTACAAGGACAACATGATCGTCGGTCGATCAACGGGCAATCTCCAGGTGCGTAGTCGGTGGTCGCCGTAGGTATGCAAAGATCAACATGAACGCCTAGTCGGAGGGTGCTGAAGTTTTACAAGGACAACATGATCGTCGGTCGATTAACCGGCGATCTCCATGTGCGTAGTCGGTGGTCGCCGTAGGTATGCAAAGATCAACATGATCGCCGGCTGATGAAGCGGTGATCTCCTTAGGTCAACATGATCGCCGATCGATGAAACGGCGTCCACTATATGTGTAATTGGTGGTCGCCGATGTTGGTTATTTTTTGGTAGGGTTTTCTCACTTTAAGGTTGTTCTACTCCAAACATAAAGGTGAGTTTCGCTTGTGGATATAGGAAGTCCACTTCTGGTTACTGTATATGGGTTGGGATACCCCTGAAGTATCCCCTTTAATTTTATTTATTCATTGCTGATAAAAAAAAAAATAATATATATATATGGAGGATTAGACCAAAACTCATATGTTAACAAAAAATGATACATAGGTAGACTATACCTATTCATAAAGAAATCTAAGAACATACTAGATGGAAGTCTATTATACCACAATGAAATGATTCTCTATGAATAAATTTTAAATTAGTCAACTTATCAGCACAAACATTTCCTTCACGAAAAATATGAGTAATCCTACCCCTGATTTTCCCACAATAATTAAGACAAATATTTCATTGATTACGAAACATCTACGGAACATTAGTCCTAGAAGTAAATGCAACACAAACCAAGGTAGAATCGCATTAAAGCCAGACATTAGTAAGTCTCATCTTTTGAGCTTCCTCCATAACATGTATAACTCCATAAAACTCAGCAACCATAGCATTCTGGACTTCAAGAAACACAGAGAAAACACCAATAAACTCCCTCATACTCCCACGAAAAATATCTCCACAAGTAGCAAGACTAGGACATCCCCTAACAGCGTTAATTTTAACCCAGCCTGGTGAAGGGAACTCCCATCTAACAGGAAGAGGATGAAGAACTCTACCAATACGAATATTAATATCAAAACAACTTAATCACGTTGAAAATCCAACAGATTATTCTTCATTGAAACTTTAGACGAATTTGCCACTAAACGAATTAAATCTTTAATTACCCAAATAACTTTAAAAACAACAATCTTATCCTACAAACTTCTTTTAATTAAAACATGTCAATCATATAATACAATATAGGAGTATTGTTAGTAAAATGAATTTTTATTTTGAAAATTATTTATTTACACTATAAGTACTTACGTTTCATTCCTTGGTTTCACAGGGTAAAATTATGTTTTGTCTCCATAATCTTGGACTGGATAGTTTAATAAAAATACCTAGTGCCTTCTTTTCTTAGTAACATAGTAGATAAGTTGATTCACCTACAAATTACTTCAACTATATACTTTTTTATTTATTGATACCTTAAAAATCAATTTTCTCACAATATATATGAAAATTAAACTTTATTGCAAAATATAACTGAACACTTTTACTAAAGTCTCATTTCTTAATTACGTTTTTTCATGACAAATTATATAACTTTTCATACTATAAAAGAAATAAAAAATATATAAAAAATAAGATAATATTTTTTATCAGTAAGTAAAAAATGAATAAATATGAACCACTTTATGGGTGATCCAACACATTAACATAACACAACAATACCCACCAAACCCCTTTCAAACAACTTAATCCTTACAAAACTAAAAACAACAAACAACCCAGCCAAAAGAAGAAACCTTGCAGAAGTTCACTTAATCGAAAACATATAGGCCACAGGATCGAAGCACCATTCAGAATAAGTAAAGCAAGCAGAAAAATATTCAGATGTTATCAAATACCAAACCTTTAATTGAGCCAAGGTGAACATTTATGAATGATCAATCACTCCACCTTTGAAAATATTTATTCATGTGCTTCTAGATTTCACTAAAAATTTCAATTCAAACATTATCTCAAACAACATTTACCTGGACATGAGCATTTAACAAATTTAAATACAAGAAGTGTGAAATATGATCAAAATAATCTACCGACATTATCCTCAGGCATGCATAGCACTGTTTCCAAATTAGCCAAACAAACTGCATTAAAAAATAGGATAAAATGAAGAAAATACTAAATTGATTTCTTCAAGTGACCATGAACTTATGTTTTGTTTTTTAAAATAAAAACGTAATGTATATATGTTTAATTTATAGATTAAATTGTTTAAAATATATTAAAAGAAACACTTCAATAAAAAAAACAGCCACGTAAGTTTTATAAAAATTAAATAGAAATAAAATTGAACCAAGGAAATGGGTAACAATAACACAGTAATTTTTTTTTTTTCATTTTCTAAAAACATGTTTGAAACTAAATACTCAGTTTTGGATATATTTGGACTTATTTGGAGTAAACATCTTCAAAGGAAAGGGCATGATGTCCAAAGAAATTTTCAATGATATATTTACTACAATAACATTTTTTATATAAAAAATTAATTTACGTGTAACTGAATATGATTTTTTTTTATATAACTTCTATATTTTTATTTTACTTTTAATTTATATATAATTTTTTTTTTAATTTATGAATTTTTTTATCGTACTTGTGAAATAACCTCTCTTGACAGCAGCTATTTTGATGGTAATTTAGATGGAAAAGTAATGAATATTTTGTTCAAACTATTATTTACTGACGGTAGGATTGTTGTCTGCTTGTCTGTTCGCATTTAAGGACAGAACAAATCAGAAAGTTCAGTAACATAGCATTTATGCTTTTTTTCTCTGTGAAGTTGAAAGGAGGAGGCTAGAGAAGACAAGGAAGAAGAAGAGCAATAGAAGAGAACAAAACAACGGATGGGATCTTCTGAGTGACCAAGTCAAGAGAGTGTCCTTGATGTGTAACCTGGAAAGTAACTCACAAATTTGTGGAATGATTTTGTTTTTGTTTAACAATGATTAAACCTAGACACTCATTAATATATTCCAAAATTCTATATATACATATTGGAAAACTCGATTAGAGATAAAAATATTTTATAATATATAAATGAATTAAATATTATTTTATAAATCAATTTTATAAGATTGAATTAGACTTAAAGTCAACTTTTTAATTTAGTATCATACTTATATAAAATATATTCTAAAAAAATCGATTGGATTAATAATACATCCACTTGTTACCCATTATATAATCTAATGTAGAAATTGACTAGTCTTAAAATTTATTTTTTAATAGCTAACTATAAGCATAATTGGTGAAAAAAAATAAAAATAAGAAAGTTATTACAAATTGGTTTGGCTAAGATTCTTTATCTGCCTTTTGCTTGAGGTGGTTTTGTAAGTCAAAACATGAATAAACGTAAATTGAACACATACAATTTATGTTCACAAATAGATCTTATCATATCATGATTCTCACACAATCATATAATCAAGAAGGAATAGGCACTTACCTTGAT
>Ga0123342_1010459_pt1 | contig 10613 bp, 9 predicted proteins | sample Turbeawhitnodule_FD_89960 | JGI IMG/M metagenome (GOLD analysis project Ga0123342, IMG submission 89960) | Root nodule microbial communities of legume samples collected from Mexico - Turtle bean Mexico white nodule | ecosystem: Host-associated > Plants > Roots > Nodule | place: Mexico: Nepantla... | reverse complement strand
CTCTCCTTGGGTTGGCCGAACCTCCCTAGCTTCATACACATCATGCACCTTCAAGATCAACACCACTCTTAGGAGGATCTTGCTCACACACCTTCATAGCTTCCGCACCCCTTTTTCTTACATGATTCAAGAAGACCTTCATGAAATGCCATCATTAAGGTTATGAAATAACCTTCAAGCCCAACACATGTGAGATACGGCTGCCCAAATCATAGGAAGTTTTGTTGATTGGTGAAAGGATCAACAATGTGTATCTACTTGATATCTCACATTTTGCATCTATTGGCTGCCTTCTAACCAAACATGAGGAATCATGATTATGGCATAGAAGGATAGCACACGTCTACATGCATCATCTAAATAAGTTGATCTCGAAAGTAGGTTTACCCAAACTCAAGTTTGAGAAAGACCACATATGTGAAGCATGTCAAAAGGGGAAGAAAATTAAACACTCTTTCAAACTAAAAAATGTTGTTTCAACTTCCAAGCCCCTTGAACTGCTACACATGGATTTATTTGGTCTTTCAAGAACCACGAGTCTTGGTGGAAACTACTATGACTTGTAATTGTTGATGATTTCTCTAGGTTCACATGGACACTATTTTTGGAATCCAAGAGTGATGCATTTTCTGCATTAAAAAAGCTTGTCAAGAGATTACAAAACATGTGTTGCAGTAACATTTGTGTCATTCGTAGTGATCATGGGAGGGGAGGGGGATTCCAAAATGAAAAATTCAGTGGTTTTTGTGAAAAACTTGGTATTTTCCATAATTTTTCTACTCCTAGAATTCCCAAAAAAATGGGGTTGTGGAAAGGAAGAACATGTCTCTTGAGGAACTTGGCTAGAACCATTTTGAGTGAGTCCTCTTTGCCAAAATATTTTTGGGTTGATGCTATTAGCACAACTTGCTGTGTGATGAATAGGGTCCTCATTAGACCAATTTTGAGGAAAACCCCTTATGAATTGTTTAATGGGAGAAAACCCAACATTGGTCATCTAGCCATGCTTATAGAGTGTATAACAAAAGGCTTATGACTGTGGAAGAGTCCATTCATGTTGTCTTTGATGAAACTACCCATACAGAACAAGAATCTATGAAGAATTATGTAGAAGATGATGATCAGAACACCATTCTACATCCTATTGTAAAACAACCGATTGATTCGATGAAACAACCTGTTGAAATTCTACATCAGGATGATCTTCGCAAAGAATGGAGAATTCCTAGAGACCTTTCTGTGGACAACATCATTGGACAGATTGATAACGGAATGTCTACTCGAAACTTTATCTCAAATTACTACAAACATTATATATGGTCGATGCCTACAAGTATCTCCTTCCTTATTGATAAAAGAATGTCCATTCAATAACGAAATGGCTTTTGTATCTCAAATTGAACTTAAATCTATTTATGATGCACTTAAAGATGAAAATTGGGTTGCTGCCATGCATGATGAGCTGAATCAATAAATGATGTGTGGTTTCTTGTTCCTAAAACTGATTGCATGAATGTCATTGGAAGTAATTGGGTGTTTAGAAATAAATTGGATGAATCTCGTGTAATAACAAAAAATAATGCTAGGTTGGTTGCTAAAGGGTATAATCAAGAAGACATTGACTACGATGAAACCTTTCCACATGCGACTAGATTAGAATCTGTGAGATTATTGCTTGCATTTGCTTGTACGAGTGGCTTCAAACTATTTTAGATGGATGTGAAGAGTGCATTTCTCAACGGACTCATCAATGAAGAAGTTTATGTCTCACAACCTCCCAACTTTGAAGATCACCAACATCCTAATCACATGTACAAGCTGAAAAAGACTTTGTATGGACTCAAACAAGCCCCAAGTCAGTAGTATTAGAGGCTTAGCAATTTTCTCTTATCTCATTGCTATGAGAGAGGACAAATTGATAAGACTTTTTTATTAAAAAGTCAAAGTCTGCCATCATCTTGGTTAAAATTTATGTTGGTGATATCATATTTGGTGCTACTAATGCCTATGTGAGGAATTTGTGGCAGCTATGCAGGGGGAGTTTTTAATGTCTATGATGGGAGATTTATCCTTCGCAGGTCAAGCAATTAAAGGATGGAATCTTCCTAAGCCAAATTAAGTGCTCCAGGGAGATTCACAAGAAGTTTGAGATGGAAAACTGCAAAGAGGCTTCCACACTAATGGATGCTAATTTGGTTGGAACCGCAGTTGATCAAACCAAATTCAGAGGATTGATTGTTTCCTTTGTTTATCTCACTGCTAACCGAAATCATGTTTACAGTTTGCCTATGTGCTAGATTTCAATCAAATCCAAAAGAATCTCACTTCAAGGCTGCGAAACGAATTATGAAATACCTTGAAGGCACAACCAGTGTTGGTTTATGGTATCCATCTCACTCTCCTATGCATTTGGTTGAATATTCTGATTCTAATTTTGTAGGGTGCAAGCTAGATAGAAAGAGCACAAGTGGCACATGTCATATTCTTGGAGCAAGCCTTGTATCTTGGCATAACCAGAAGCAAGCTTGTGTGGCTCTCTCAACTGCAGAAGTTGAGTATATTGTTGATGGTAGCTGTTGTGCTCAAATTCTTTGGATCAAACAACAGCTATAAGACTTTGGTTTGAAGGTCAGCAATGTGTTTTTGCTTTGTGATAACACAAGTGTTATCAACCTCACTAAAAATCAAATTCAACATTCAAGGACAAAGCACATTGAGATTCACCACCATTTTGTAAGGGATCATGTGAGCAATGAGGATTGTGAAATTCAGTTTATTGAAACTGAAAAAAAAAATTGCAGATATCTTCACTAAGCCACTGCCTCAAGAAAGGTTATTCTTCTTAAGAAATGAGTTGGGTATCCTTGATTCTCAAAATCTTTTTTAATTCTATTTTTATCCATTCTCTTAGCCTATTTGTGAAGACAAATAGGGGGAGAAATGGGGGTTTATGTGTTGTAATTTTGTTACTCTATGGTGTGCTTAAATCTGTTTAGAACTATTGTTGTCATGCTCTAATACACCACTGATTTTGCTGCCTAGTTATGCTGCACACACTAGTTTTGGTACTATTTTTTTTTTCTGCATATACATGTCCATATATGTGTGTGTCTATTCAAATATGATTTATCCTGCTGTTATACTTGTCTTGTATGCTATACAATTCTGTTTTTCAGGATCATTAAAGTTCAAACACTGCAACGCAAGCAAACCAGGGATTTGTCTTCATCAAACAAGGTGCTTTGATGTCTCCAAATCCTAATGGAAAGCTTGAAGACTTCGTTGTTGGGTGTGTGTGTGTTGTTTAATTGTTTGAAACTTGTTAAATCACTCCTTAAGATGATCCAAGGTCAATTGAATCTTTACCTTTTTGAAAAGATGGGTTTTCTAAAAGGGTGTGAAATTTTGCTAGGAAATTTTTCTTAGATCCAGGAGTTCCTTGTGGTTGAGGTAAGATTATTTGGTCTCAATATATTCCTCCTTCCAAAACTCTAGTATTTTGGAAAGTTTTTCATGGACGACTTCCTACAGATCAACATGTTCAACACAAAGGTTTGCATTTATGTTCTATGTGTACTCTTTGTGAAAAGCAGGAAGAATCTATTCAATATTTATTTTCTGAATGTCCTAATGCTTTGCATATTTGGAGTTGGGTTCGACAAATTTTTCTTAATTCTCACTTCTCTACCGTGGTTGATCTTCTTTCTTTTATTAAGAGCGATGGTAGTCCTTTGGTTAATTTTATTAAACTTGTTGTGATTTCCTTCTCTATTTGGATGATATGGCATATGAGAAACTATGCTAGATTTTAGATTAAGATTGATCTTTCCAGGGCCATTTCCACCATTAAGGATTTCACTTGCCTAGTGGGTAATTCGTCTAAAAGATCTATGAGGAATGATATGTTCAACTTCAATGAAGTTATTTGATATTAATACTTGTAGTGGCAAAGTTCTTCATCCTCTTTTTGTTAGATGGGAATTTCCTTCACCGGGTTGGGTTAAAATTAATACTAATGGTGCTGCTAAGGGTTCTCCTAGTCTTGCTACTTGTGGTGGTATTTTTCGTGGAAGTATGGAGAAGTTTATTGGTGGTTTCTCTACTTTCCTTGGTATTCAGACTACTTTGGTTGTTGAGTTTTATGGAGTTATACATACCATTGCAGAAGCTAAAAAGATGGATTTTACTAGTTTATGGCTTGAATGTGATTTTACCTTAGTCGGTGCTGCATTTACTGTTAGGATTAATGTTTCTTGGATTCTTCGTAAAAGGTTGAACACTTGCCTTGATTATTGTGGGAAAATAAGGTTTAGGATTTCTCATATTTTTCATGAAGGTGTAGAACATGGGAGCTTTGATGTTTCAAATCTATGACAAAGGTTGAAGTTGTGCTGCTTTTGGTTTAAGTTTAGTCTAAGTTGTTTAGAATTCTTGTAAAGATCATTCCTAGTCCCTTGCACAAGCTAGCTCAATCTATCTTAAAAGAGAAAAGTGTTTTTCTAAGCGAAGAGAAAAATAATCGGTTGAAACCACGAAATAATCGATTGTTTGTCACTAGCTTGTTTGAAGGTTTTAAAACTGTTTTTTACTTGGTCAAATAACTGTCTAACCAATTCATTCGGTTAAAATAACTTTTCAACCGGTTGATTGTGACATTTCATAACAACTTTTCAAAAACCGGTTAGTCTGTTTTGCAATTGAATCAAAACTGTTTTGGCTCATGATTGCTGCTTAGAACGACTAAGTTTTGAGGGCTATAAATATGGCTTTCCTTTCAAAACAAATATATACAAAAAAGATATCAAATACAGTGAGATTGAGATTGATTTTGATAAAAGTTTTTCAAAGGTTTGCAAGATTGCTAAATAGTTGTGCACTGGTTCAAGGGCTGATCTTAGGAGCTCTGTGATTCTTGTAAATTCAGGTGTAATCTGTTCCTTTCATGATTCTTGTATTTGTTCTTTTATAAACTTGTGAAGTGTGTGAAAACCTGTAAAGTCAAAGGGTTTTTTGACCAAAGGTGTGTGTAGCAAAAAGGGTGAGTGGTTCTCGTGGTATCAAGATCACCTCTTTGTGATTGTGTGTGTTGTAATATGTGATTGGTTACTAGTGGAACCTAGTGGTTGTTCTGACCAAAGGTGTGTGTGTAGCAAAGAGGGTGAGTGGTTCTTGTGGTATCAAGATCACCTCTTTGTCATTGTGTGTTGTTGTAATTTGTGATTGGTTACTAGTGGAACCCAGTGGTTGTTCTGGGAACTGGATGTAGCTCAAGGTTGAGTGAACTAGTATAAATTGACTGAGTAATATCTTTCTCTCTCTTAATATTATAATTTTTTAATAATATTTTCTTTTTATGGTAATAGATGATTGTTGATACTTCAGGTGTCAATCTAGTTAAAATGACAAGTTTTATAATGACATCTAATATGAGAATTTTTATAAAATAAAATTAATTACAAACTTATTTAAGAGATTTCACTTATGTGCAGCCATTGTCTTTTAAACAAACACATGATCGTGCTTTCTTGATTTTATATCTTTTAACATCTTTGCAAATGATAAACTGGTGAAAACAATCTAATTCTTAGATATTTTATTATAGTCCCTCTTAAAAAGTGGGACTGGATTTAACTTTTAAGTGTACGAAAGGACTGGTAGTTGTTTGGAATTTATCCACCAAATGGAGTATTCGAGAACGTGTTTGTGCATGACAGATTTATCTTTTCTTAATTGAGTCCGACACAAAAGTAGCAATTTCAAAGAATTTGAAAGGAACTTGCATTCTGTCTTATTATAATGTGACACAAGAACAGAAGAAAATTACACTACCACCAGATTCTAAAACGTACTTCCATGCCAAACAATTAATCATTTGATCTACAAACTAACCTAAAATATATTGTCTCCGCTCCGTTTTATATCTTTTAAATATTTCTTTTTCTATTTAACTATCATTTTTATATTTTAAATCAATCAAATTTTCACATCATTTACATTCTATATATAAATTAATATATATAGTTTACGCACGAGAAGGGAAATTAAACGCCATGACAGCATGGCAACTAATGAAATAATGCCCAAAAATGATTTTATATAATAAAATTCTATAATGTGTTTCTTGGATTACTTTAACCATTATTTCTCTATCGGCTACTTTAACCATTATTAAAAATTGTTTTACAATGTCAATTTTCATATTGTGTGAGAGAGTAATCGATATTTGAAGAGCATTAATTCGAATCTTATTGTATTTTGTTCTATTGTTAGTCCTCCTTCTCAATTATTCCAGTTAGCTTTCATGAAAAAATATTACAGTGAACAAAATTGAAAAATTCTTATGAGTTATGTAAAAAATTTATACGAACTACTTTCCTAATAGAATACTCGCTCCTTTAAATTACAAAATACTAATTAATTAATTATTTATTTATTAGCATCAATATAAAAATCAGCCAATCTTAATAGATTTATGTGATCTTTGAATTAAGTACTATATACTGTACGAAAAAAATAAAGAAAAAAAAACAAATATGTAAATATTTTTTAATTTATTATTACTAGAAAATCATTAAATAGAAATCAATTTTTTTTAATTAGTTTCTATATTGACTAAATTAAATACTATTTTAGAGACTAATCAATTCTAAAATTTAAATAAATAATTAATAGCTAAAATATTAGTAACTAATTAGATATCAATTTAAAAACTATTTAATAATAATAACAATAATTTTTTTAGTCTCTAATTAGTTACTAATATTTTAGCTATTAATTATTTATTTAAATTTTAGAATTGATAATTTAAACCTGAAAAGCAAATTAGATACAAATTTATAAACTATTTATTAATAATTGAAACTAATTTAGATATTAATAATTATTTTAATTTATAAAATAATATTTAATTTAATCAATTATAACAATTAATTATTTTTTATTTTTAAAATTAGTTTTTATTTAATAATATTTTAGTAGTAATTTTATTTAGACATATAAACAAAGGAAAGAATGAGGAAAGAAGAGAAAGTGAAAGAGAATAAAAGTAGCAGTGAGATAGAAATTAAAACTAATTTAAATATTAATTATGTTTTATATGATAAATAAATTAAAAAAAGTGTTGAAAAGCATTTTTTTCATAAAATATAGAAAAATGGTAAGAAGATAGAGAATTACTTAGGAGTAAAACCTTAAAAGTTAATGCAAGTGCATATATGTCACCTGAATTCCATGTGAATAGAACATGAGATAACATCAGAATCATGCAGAGACCATATCATGAACGGGATATATTTATTACTCTATCTTTATTTCTGGTCATGAGAGACCCCACTTCAAACATACGTAATTAATGTGGTAGAAGTGTGCTACATCCTCCATGTATGGGCAGTGCATGTGACACAGTAGCCAGCAAACGGTGAACCTGCATGTTTCAGTGAGGACTCACTCACTCCCTTCCCTCATTTTTTACCCATGAACAATTAAATTCAGAGAATCACACCTCCCAATGAAACAAAAGTCTCATTCACATGGATCTATTTATTTTTATTTATTTTTTATCAATAAAATATAAATATTATAGAGTATTTTAAGAATCTACTACAACAAAATCATGAAATAAAAATCAATTTTAGAGAAAAAAAATAATTAATTACTATAATAACTAAATTAGAGACCATTTTAGAAACTAAAAAAAAATTGGTTTCTAAACTAGTTTCTATTATTGTTAAATGATTTCTAAATTGGTATCTAATTAACTACCAAAGTTTTTGCCACCAAATTTAGAACTAAATAATTGGTAGTTAAAATCTTGGTAGTTAATTATATATCAATTTAGAAATTATTTAACAATAATAGAAACTAATTTAGAAACCAAATTTATTTTTAGTTTCTAAAATGATCTCTAATTTAGTTATTATAACAATTAAATATTTTTTGTTTTCTAAAATTGATTTTTATTTTATGTTTTTTTAACAATTAAATATTTTTTTTTCTCTAAAATTGATTTTTATTTTATGTTTTTTTTATATCTATCAACCCTATTACAATTGAAAGAGTTATGATTTTTGTATAATTAAGAAAAAAATCCAACAAAAAGAAACTATCACAGTCAACAACCCCTTAATTACCTATAAAAGAAAAACTCAAATCTAAGCTCATTCAAAACGAGGAACAGATATTTCAAAAAGAAAAAACCCAGCCATGAGCTCATTGTTACCAGCATTGTTGGTCATCCAGCAGAGGCAAAGCTGAACGATGTTCATATTTATTTGATGTATAGTTATAATATCCATGTAACACCCGAGATATTGAACTGCATTGTTTTTACTGTACATAAATGCAAGAGTCTACAAATGTAGGAATGTGTGCCCTAAGTTTTCTTTTTTGTGGCAGTTACATCATTTTTCATATCCTTTGACCAAAGGTTTGAAAACCCTTAACTACTACACAGAGGCATGAATGATGGTTTATAGGTATCATATTATATTCTTTTGAATGTACCCAAGTTTCAACATAATGAATTATTTGACCTGATATCTAAGTCTTCAGTTGTTCTATCTTATAAACTAGTTTTTAGTATTGGATTTTATACTCAAGTCTTAATAGTTATTATTTTATTCAAAGTTGTACTTCAAAAGAACTATTCATAAGTTGGATTAAGGTGCTTTTACAATGAATTATTGTTTCCGATGTGTTTGTATAAAATTCTGAATAATTACTTATAAAAAAATGGAAAAATGAAATGATTTTTTTGATAAATTAAAACTTATATGTAAGTTAAAACTAGAATAAATAAGTTATTTAAAAAAATATTTTGATATTATGCTCCTTAAAATTTATTTTAATTTGTATGTAAAGTAATTCTTACTAATAAAAAGCTTATTTTTTAAATGTTTACATAAATATTTAAAAGAATCCTCAATCTAGGACTCTCCTAATCATTATTAACCCTTTAGTTTCACCGGTTTTTAATGAAAGTGGAACAATTTGTATCCTTTAATATTATTAAAATGAAAGTATTTTTATTTTAATATTATTAAAATGAAATTTTTTTTTAAAGTTGAAAAAATCGTGCTGTGTAATTACTTTGAACTAAATTTAATGAAAGATATATCTAGATATATCTCGTTGGTATGACTTTTTCAACTTATAAAAAACACAGTTTCATCTTAAAATAAAAAATAAAAAATTAACCCACTTTTTTATATATAGCCACTTTCACCCATAACTTTCACCGAATATATTACTACATTCAACTCTTGTAGCACTGTGGTAAATCAATTAACTAATTAATAACCAGTGTGTGAAATTTGATGAGAAAGCAAGAATTAAGGAGTCCTTAAATTGGAATTAAATGCTTTCTTTTGTTGCCTTTCTGAGAGCAAGGAATCCCAATTGATTGATTCACCAAAATGGATCATAAATGGGAATGGCCTTGTCGGGGCTTGAGATGACCATCCATGGTCGAGCATGGCCCATATGTGTGAGCATTAAGGTTGTTTAATCGTTTTCTTATTAAAATGTGTGGCAATGGTTAGGTTTGAAGAGGCTTCTTTTTGCAAATTGTGAGGAAAGAACTTTATGTTGAGACCTGCACAGTGCTGTAAGTGAAAAAGTTTAATTTTATGGATCCGAATAGGTATCCATCAACAGACACCAGCTCATTTCAAAGGTACAATGTCAACTTCTACTCACAAGTAGGCACACTCTCAGGAGAACGTACATGGAAAACAACCACCGTCAGGACAAAAATTAATGTCTGTCTCCTTATTAATGCTGTCACTTTAATTCACTTTCTTAACTTTCTTCCTTATCTGCAATTAAATCATTGTTCAATCATTGGTACCGTAATTTACATACAATTTTAAGTGTCAACTCTAAACTACAGGGGGAAGAAGGCCCATGTGAAAAATAGGACTTAGCAATGATTTATTCATCTTACGTACGAGACATCGATTTCAGCTTCGCATCATTCCACAAATGTCACATATTAATAACATCAAAATATAAAGAATATGTAAAATTTATACTGTATTATACATTAATTCATTATTAATTAATAACAGCATAAAAGTGTATTAGAAAATATTATCTAATGTCACCACAAAAGTGTATTAGAAATTTAAGAATGGATGTATATTATAATATGATTCAGATTTTGAGTTTTTAACCTGAATTTAATAATATCCATTGCTTATTGGTTAATGTGTTATATATATAATCAAAACTTAATGTAAGGGACAGTGAGAAAAATAAAGGAAATATGGTTCAATTTCTTAAAATAAAGTTGTCTTACTGTTCGTTATTACGAAAAAGTGTGACAAGAACAAAATTGTCAAATATAGATGGAGAAAATAAGATTAAAGAAACTATTCACTTCACATACTCTCATGGATCAAGATAAGTTTTTATCTCTATTATAATTGAATATATGAGATGTGAGAATTATATATTGTAAAATCCTTATGATGTGTATTATTATTCATTGTTGATCCTGCCTGTTGACCGGAGCACTGGAGAATGCCTCGTCAAAGGATCGACGTGCGCACCGCTTCTCACCTCCGTTCCTTTCCGGGATCTACCTCAAGAACCTGCAAAGAAACGATACGGCG
>Ga0123342_1010458_pt1 | contig 10614 bp, 3 predicted proteins | sample Turbeawhitnodule_FD_89960 | JGI IMG/M metagenome (GOLD analysis project Ga0123342, IMG submission 89960) | Root nodule microbial communities of legume samples collected from Mexico - Turtle bean Mexico white nodule | ecosystem: Host-associated > Plants > Roots > Nodule | place: Mexico: Nepantla... | reverse complement strand
TGACCGGCGGTTTTGGGTGTCGAGTTAGGAGTTAAATTGTATGTGTGTTTGTAAAAGGGTTGGACCACCCCTGAAGTGGTTCTCATTTATTGATTTTTTATTGCTGATAAAAAAAAAAAAAAAAAACCTCCATACAATACCATGGGTTTCAAAACCTCCATAAAATACCATAGGTTTAAGAATTTTCATAAAATTACTTGTCGTTTAAAATATCCTTCAACCCCATTTTCCACCATCTTTAACGATCCTTCTCACTTATCTCTTCCACCCACACTGCTCTCCAAGATAGGCTTAATGGTCGTCACCGACATTCCTAGCAAGAAATCACAATTCAAGCACACTTATGTCTATTATATCAAAGGAGAAGAAAAACTAAATAAGATACAATATTCTTCTTACTCTAGTATTTCTTCTTCCATCACCTTACTGCCCCAACTTGGGTCACAAGCTACTATTACCTAGTTGGTAACAATTGGTGTTTATCACTACTTTATATATCCTAAATAATTGCATTATCTCTTAGATGTGAGCTTCAAAGCTATGTGTGTTCTTGGCTAAAGATTGCAAGAACATATTGCGAGGAGAAATTAACTTTTATTACTTCTCACTTTCACAGTGAATTAATTATTAGATGCATTTAAAAAAAAACCTTAATTTTAAATATTTCAAAATTATGAGAATAAAATATTAACAATTATAACTAAAAATAAAATTGCACATAAAATATATGTACATCAAAAGCTAAAACAAAATCAGACAAGTTTTTTGAAGTATGAGCTCGTAACAAAAAAAAACTAGAATTATATAAATCAACTACCATCAATCATAAAAAATATGCAAATACTGTTGAAATACTTATTATCCAATATTAGTTGTTGAAATACTTATTATTCAAGGTTATTTTGTTGATTTTTTAAAATAAATTTTTGAAACTTTATAAAACTTATTTGTAATGTAAAGTTACACTTTCAAAATTTTAGAGAATTTATATATAAAATAAATTAAAAATATGTAGTTTTTAATTATTTATTTATAAATAGATTTAATTATATTTATTTATTGAAGTTTGAAAAATCTAGAGTGTTTTATTGAGCTCCTACCATATATTTTTGGGCGAAGGTTAAAAATACATATGTTATTTGGTTGAGATTTTAGAATAAATCTTTGAAATTTAACAAAGGTTAAAAAGACTTTTGTTAATTTGTTGAGATTATAGAATAAACCTTTGGAATTTAACGAAAAGCTCTGTAAACCAAAGGTTAAAAAAACCTCTATTATTTTGTTGAGATTAATAACCTTTGGAACGATTAAAAAACCTTCTATTATTTTACTGAGATTTTAAAATAAACCTTTAAAATTTAACGAAGATTAAAAAACCTATGTTGTTTTGTTAAGTTTTTAAAATAACACTTGGAACTTAACGAAGGTTAAAAAAACTTTCCTTAATTAAATTAACTCCTAGGGTTAACATTCACTAAATAATCTCCGTTAAAACCCTTTTCTTGTAGTGATTTTTTATCAACAAAAGATAAATAAGATAAAATAAGACACTTTAGAGATGTTTCGATCCTTATACAAAGAATCATATATCAAGTTTTTTAACACCAAACAGTTAAAATTTTCATAAAATGAGTTTCATATCTAATATATCTAATATGTATTATTAGAATAGATAAACATAAAACATGCGATATTCATGAAATCGAAAAATGTCTTTGGTAATTAATATTTATTTTAAAATGCTACACATGGAATTTAAATATATCCTATCATATTCACGAAATCAGATAATGTATACTTCGTATTTAATATTCACTAAAATTTATAGAAATGAAAACACAGCCTATAATATTAAAAAAAGTTAGACATTGTGTTTATTTGTTGTTACTTTTCGTCACGTGACAATCTAGATGCTAAAGAAAATTATGATTCCTGATATCATTCTAGAAGCCATAATAAAGTAAGTACAATATTGCTACAAAACAAAAATATTATGGCCCGATATTGTTAACAATTAACTTTATTTTTTAAGTATTTTAGGGATTCAACTTATTACATTTGCATATATAAAAAATATCGATTCTTTAAATAAATTTCACTTTTTTAAAATCAGTCTTTAACGTTTTAGTGAAAAACACCACAAATTAAAAATGTATAAAAAAAACATATATAAAATTGACTAAATTTTTAGTTTTATTTTGTTTGAACATATATGTTGATTTTGGAAAGGTGTTTGATGACTTTCTTTACAACACAATTTTAGTTTATTTAAACAGTTTATGACTTTTACAATTTTTAGTTTATTTGTAATTTTTAATAAAATTTTATTAAAATTATTTTAATAAATTTTATTATAACATAAATTTCTTATAATAAACACTACAAGAAAATCATGAAATAGAAACTAATTTTTTTATATCAAAATAATTAGTTACAATAGTAACTAAATTAGAGATTATTTTAAAAACTTAAAAAAAATGTTTATAAATTAGTTTCTATTATGGTTAAATAGTTTCTAAATTGGTAAAAAAATTTACTATCAAATTTAGAAACTAAATAATTGATAGTTAAAACCTTGGTGGTTAATTAGATACCAATTTAAAAATTATTTAACAATAATATAAATTAATTTAGAACCAATATTTTTTAATTTCTAAAATGATTTTAATTATTATTGGAACTAATTATTTTGGTTTCTAAAAATTTATGTTGAATTTATTTCTCCCTAAACTCATGCTTACCTGTTATTTATTTAAAACTTTGTCTACCAGAGTTAAAGTCTGAGTGAGATTATTCAACAATCTTATCAGTTTAATTTAAATAAATAATTTATAATTTGAAAGGAGAGACACGTCGCTTAAACCTATGGGCTAAACTAAGTCAGGTTAATTAACCACCGCGTAATTACGTTTTTGCTTGCACGTTTTAAGAATTCACCTAATAACTTTCTTGATAATAACGTGTTGGAATATCCGTTAGCATTGGAAATGGATTTTCTTATCAATAATTATAGAAAAACGCATCAAGGATGATGGAAAACGTATTATTATGCATCTAGATAGTAAAAAACTCTTTATATGACGCCCTAAGTTGACTCCTGAAAGATAAAAGATTACAAAACAATATTTGAAACTGATCTCCATCAAGCATTTTAGTCATTTTGTTGTATAAAGAAATAGTCATTCTGTTGCTGATAGATAGCCATTGTTAATGATGAATAGTATCATGTAGAGTCAATATAATATTATTAGATTCTTTAGAAATAGAGACTCTTCTCGTCAAAATAGGTCGGTCATAATTTCAGTAAGTTTTTAGTGATTTTAATTTAAGTTCTAGTGATTTCATATTTTGAGATAAAATTTTGTTTATTTAGTGAATATAGGGTTAAGATTTTAGTTGTGATAATCTATTTATTTATAAGTTTTTATGAGCTGGTTTCTCCATATGATATATTATAGTATTTTTTTTATAAAATTTTAATATCTTGTATATAAATCAGGGTATTCTGTAATATAATCAGAGTATTTATGTAATGTAATAAGAGATATTGCGTAAGTAAATTAGAGCACTTATGCAATATAAGAAGGAACATTGTGCAGGTAAATCAAAGTAGTAAAAGAGGTCGGATATTAAAAAGATTGATTCTCATAATATATTTATCTAAATTAATATTATTACACCAACATAATTATGTGGGGGTTTATAATAATAGTCCCAAAAATCATGGTGAATTTTAATTCATCATGGGCTTTCTCATGATTCAGGCCGAAATAGAATACATCCGACTTAGACTTGATTGGTGAATGTCCGATCAAATTCGGAACGGTATAGAGACCAATAACACTAATTCCAAATTTTAAAGTAGATAATTTTGTAGATGTTTTTTTTTTATCAACAATAAAGATTAAATACATATGAATCACTTCAAGGGTGATTCAACCTTTATACAAAGAAGTAGGAATGACCTAACTCCCTAACACCTTCCAAACAGCTATTAAAAATACTAATCCTGACAAAAACTAACTCCATCATGAAACTAAAGAGAGTAAAGACATACTAGATGGTCGAGACACCTATCAGAGAAAAAAAAAAGCAAGTTGATGGGAACTTAGACATGATCCAAGACCAAACCTTCAATTGAGCCCGATAAAAGATCTTAAAATAATTTAGAACTTCTCCTTTAAAAATAATTTTATTCATATGTCGCCAAATCTCACTAACCATTGCTATCCAAATATTCCCCATCCCTAGATTTACTTAATTCGAAGCATTGCACAACTTGAACTGCAAAAAGTGGGAGTAAGCATGAATGAGGGCAACCGATAAATGCGTAACCACGCATAACAGAGATTCCACACCAGCTAGGCTATTCTACAATAAAAAAATAAACGATAATACTCTTCCTCTTTTACCCCACACAAGCAGCACATAACACTTCCGATCGCAATCCCGCGTCTAAGTAAATTAGTCTTAGTGACAATCCTATTTCCTAGCACCCTCCAAGTTGTAACCTAAGCAGAAGGCATAAGCCGAATAAACAGAGAACTCTTGAAGTATATCTTCTTTCCAAATCCATCTATCAACTTTCTCTGAGTTAGGACAAGCTTTTTAACCTGGACCTTCTCTCAGTCCTAAAGACTTCTTCTCCATGCCAAAGACCACTCCCAACCATTGTTTGTTCGAGACCCACAACTATCCAACGACGTATCTTTCTCGACACTTAACTAAAAAAGCCATGGAAAATTAAACTTCAAGGATTCATTACCAGCCCACCAATCTTTTCGAAACTTCATAGACTTCTGGTTGCCAATTTCCCAATGTAAACCATCCCTAAAGTTACTATCCCACTTCTCTAACTTCCATATCATCTTCAAATCTTTCTTCCATAAGGATTCATTATAAATACGTCTATCCTCTTTCATATTTCTCCAATCTCTATATTTAAATTTAAGAACCTCATTCCACAAATGTGATGATTAATTTTAGTGAATATTATATTAATGAATTTAAGGTTTAAACATTATAATTTTATATTTCTTGAAATATTTAAAACAGTATATCCAAATGGAATCTTTAATTTTATGGATAAAATTTTATTTGAATCATTCATCTTGTTTCTTTAGATTCCGTCACCGTCCGTACTTTGATTCTAATACGTCTAGCCATACTTCATTTTTCATGTGAGTAAAAAAATATGGAGTAAAGTACGACGAAGCTTAAAGTTATCTTTAATTGTTAACAAAAATATTTTTCAAGAATCAAATTAAAAAATATAGAATAGGTTCAACAAAAATTAAAATTAAAAAATATTATTGATAAGGCTATAATATTTTTAACTTCTCAGCATTTAAAATAATTTTATAAAATTATTGAAAACACATATGAGTGTAGTAATCTCGGATTTTACAAAAAACTTTATAATCACTAGGAAAATTTTATTATCAAAAAATTAAGATATGAAATCATGTAAGATTTGTTACAATTTTATGTGAAACTTTATTACAAAGAAATATTTATTAATAATACAAACACATACAGAAAAATAACTAGATTATTTGAAAATTTATAATGATATTTTAGTGATAATTCTTCTTTTTATATATTTTTGTGTTGTTCTTCGTAATTAGGGTGATAAATTTTTTTTGATAGAGTTTTACAAGAGGCAATATATAATTTGAAGGTTCAAGATCTCAATTTGTATGTGATATGGTTTCATAAATAGTATAAGAAAATCTTATAGAATTTAAATTCCTGTTGTTTGTGTGTATTTTTTTATTTTCTTGAGGATTTTTTTTTAAAACTTAAAAATGATTAATGAATTGAATTAATCTGACTAATTAAACGGCTAGATTGAGCTCTTTTTTGTGAGAATGGATAAATATAATTTTTGGTGTTATTCTCTTTTCTTTATTTATAAATCACATATGAATATTATAAAAGTTTAAAAAACAATGAAAATAAGATTTCTCGTTGATTTTATTGAAAATATTGTTTTATTCAAAGTTAACCATTCATTTATTTTCAAAACAATTTCTTAATTCTTTGAAAGGACAAATCACTTTATTCTTTAAGTCAACATATACTTCTAACAATTAATATGAGAGTTAATTTTATTCCTTAAAATGTTAATTGATTTAAGTAAACTAAAACGAATATTTGATTAATTAACACTTTTAATAAACTTAAACTTGTAAACATTAAACTCTAAACCTTAAACTTTAATATCATTTGTATCAAATTTAAATACAGCTACAATAAAAAAATTATTAAATAAAAATTAATTTTAAAGACTAAAAATATTAATTATTATATTGACTAAATTAAATATTATTTTAAAATATAAAAAGTTATTGATTTTTAAATTAATTTTTATTATTGATAAATAATTTTTAAACTGATATATAACTAATAAATTTTTTTAGTCTTTAAAATAATATTTAATTTAAATTATAATAATTAATTATTTTTAATTTCTAAAACTGATTTTTTTTAATAACTTTCTTTTTTATAGTGAGTTAAAAGGCGTAAACTTTTTGTAATACTTAAGTCACTAAAATTGAACCTTCGAAACAAAATTAATTTTTTAACACATTTATAATCAAACCCAAGTGATTAAGAATAACAAATCAACTTGAATCTTCAAGCTGAATACTAAACATCGTAATAGTATTTAACTAAAATTCCAAACTCAATTTATTTAAAAGGGTTTAAAACTCAATTCGAAACCAACAAATTTTGGTACTAACAGGTACTTGTTGTTCCTTCATATTGTTGCCACCAAATCCTATCTTCATCATGTTCTGCAGCTTTATTCACTGCTAAAACAGAGATTGCCAACAACAGAATTTGTTGTTTTAGCTTTTAGTCACAGTGCATTTTCTAGTGCCTTCTTCTGTCCTTGCTTCCTTGCTTTTTTCCATTCACGCTACCTCCTCTGTTTTCGCTCCTTCTCCCTTCATAGCCCTTTCCTCCTTTCTTCTTCATTCCTCTTCTTAAACATCCCCTGCATACATTGGAAGAAACCATACCCTTGTGCAACATATATTTCATACTATGTTTGTAGATATTATTATATTGAAATATTTTATTTTAAGAAAAAACAAAAATATTCTTATTTTATAAAATTTAAAAATTAATCAAATAAAACACGACATTTTTCATCAATTAAAAAATATATTCTAACAAAAATATAGCCTATTATATAAGCTTTAATATTTAATAAAACTTATTTCTTAGGTAAATCCATCTTATATATCATATATTAATATCTCATGAAATTTTCAAGGTTTATATCCTTTTGCAGCTTTTCTATCCCTTTTTCTCTTGCTTTGATATTTAATAAAACTTATTTGTTGGATAAAGTTCTCATCCATCTTATAAATTATAAATTAATATCTCATGAAATTTTCAAGATATGTTCCTTTTGCAGTTTTTCTATCCCTTTTTCTTTCTCTTCGAGAAAACCAATAATTTCATTTCCATTAATTTTAATTGATAGTATTAATTTTAATTGATAGTAATATTTAGAAGTGAATTAAAAGTGTAATAAATGATTTTTTTAAAATAGAGTGATCGATCATTTAGAAATGTTTGTTTTAGTTCAATTAAATGTTTGATTTTGGATAACGTCTAAAAATCTAATTCTGCTTCTTTTATTTATTCTGAGTGGTGCCGTGACTTGTATGTTTTCAATTAAGTGAGTTTTTACAGATTTATTATTTTGACTGAGATGTTTATTGTTTTAAGTTTATAAGGATTAAGTAGGTTAAAAGAGGTTGTGTTATGATTATGTATAAGGGTAAATTCATCCCTAAAATAATTCATATTAATTTATTTTTTCTTACCAATAAAAAATATATATTTAAAAGTCAAATACAAATACATTCATTTGTTTCAAAATTGCAATCAATCTAATTCCAAGTTTATTATTATAAATCATTTTTAATACAAATCTCAAATATTGCAACTAAAGAAAGTGTCAGATAACTTTAAAGTGGTTACGTCAATTTAATTTTAGAAGGGCAAACAATGATTCTATTCACATTGCAAATCACTTAAAGAGAAGTTGCTTGCAGAATTTTAGAAAAATTTCTTAAGCTTAAGCTGCCAAATTCTCAAGATGGATAACTTTCTTTATTTGAAAGCTAGGAATGACTACACACCAATTATGAAATCATGCACGTGACACAACACTCTCTTTTTTTCATTATCATGAAGATAATATATTTTGAGAAAACCTTAAATGAATCAGACTTTTATACATTATATTTTGAGATGACCACTATAAAAAAATTTGAGTCGACCACTGTACGCTATGTTTTTCCTCTATCAATTAGAATTAATCAAGCAAACTTGCAATCTACTGCAATCTATATTTTGGGCTTGAGGATTTCTTTCTTGGTAATTCATGGCATGTCAAATTTTTTTTATCGGCAATAAGTAATTAAAATAAATCAGCTTACTTAAAGGTGGTCTAACTCTCATACAGAGAATAAAAGATAAAAATTATTTTTATCTTCGTATCTAAAATTCACAAATTAATCCCTACTTCCTTGCTGATAAATAAAATAAAAAAATAAAAATCCCTACTTCCTTTCCAACACTAATAAACTGAAGAATAAAACAACGCACTAGCATCAAATCGAGTACATACATACCAAGGATCCAAGACATCATTTAGAGAACGAGAAACTCATTGACAGTATCTTTGAGTTGATCAAGATCAAACCTTGACCTATGCCAGAGAAAATACTTCAGGATGATCAACCACTCCTCCTTTAAACAAACAATTATTCATGTGTCTCCAAATCTTACTGACCAAAGCTATCCAAATATTACCTATAGTAAGATTAACTGAATTAAGTGCATTCAAAATCTTGAAACGTTCAAAATGTGATCCGGAAATGATAAGATCAACTGAATTCATTCTTAACCAATCATAACATAGGTTCCAAATTAGCCAAATAACCCTGTAACCGAAGAATAAATAATTTGTTGACTCCTCTGATATGCCATATCATAGGCTAAATTTATCCATATATATCAAATATATTTATTCAAAGAATATAATCAAATCTTGGTCCAGTTGTTTTTCGTGTAATGCAGTCTAAGTAATTAAAATTCTGTGAAGATCAATGGAATTAGCAGGCTTCTTAACATAACATAGAGAGGATTACATTAACATATAAACATATAGTTCATTCGTCATGACTAATTATTAGTCTCAAAAATAATAAACTGAAAATGAAATAGACACAGCAAGAATGCAACGGAATGAGTAAACAAATTTTAGTCAAAGAAAATACATATATTCCAGGGCTTGCTTTTACGTACATATCAAAATACACATTGACAACAAGAAATCTTTTCAAACACACTATCAAATTCTATATATACTAAGGAGTAATACTTTTTTATGAACAACAAAAAATGTATTGAATAAAAAAAACATTAGAGTGTTTTCTTGGACAAAAGAAAAAAAACAAATGATGATTACAAAAACACAGTTGTGCAGGAACATCCACATGTTAAGATCTCAATCCACTAAACCCAACGGAATCTGCAACAAAGTGATAGATACTACACTTAAACAGCTTTAAAACAGAAACAATTCAGCAAGCCAGAGAAACACACAGCAAAAAACAGTTTCTATATTCTACCTTGGTATTCCTTATCAGTCTCCCTAATCAGCCCTGTTGTTTTCAGATTTAGTTAAGATAAGCAACCTGAGAAATTTCAGAAAAAAACTCGGCCAATATAAAAAAAAAATAATATATATATATATATATATATATATATATATATATTATCAATAATAAAGATTGAATTGGTTCAACCCTTATACAGATTAGATTACGTATATTATATATCATTGTTCATCAAGAGTATCACTACAATCTTACAAAAACTGATTTAATACTTAGTGAAAGCCAAGATTGCATATATATCAAGCCATATTTCCCAAAGTGAAAGAGTGATAAATAAATAAAATGACTCTATGTAATTGTAGATAAATTAAATAATATAAGTAAATAAAATAAATCAATATATATCTGGAAATAAATTTAATAATATAAATAAATAAAGTAGATTAGCGTGTGATTAAGGATAAATTAAATAAATAAATTGAATGAGGCTAGATATTAGTTTTTGAAAGATAAATTTATATAAACTCAAATAAATAAATACAATGATAAATGTTTCGTTTTACTTAGCTTAGTTATTGCAAGGCATGATGTTACACGTCCAACTCTTATAAAGATATTCAATCTTTTGTTATATATTATTTAAAAAAAAATATATTAGTTTCTTAAGATTCTATCCGTAATTGCAAATTTAGCCTTTTGTTGTAGCTTGGAAGAAAGGAGTTTATATTATTTTATTTTGTCATATATAATGGATATTGTTATGATAAGATGGCATGTGTATCTCATTACAAGAATTAATAAACAAGAATCTATATTAAAAATAGCATAGACTTAGCATTCCATACACTACAAGAAAATCATGAAATAAAAACCAATTTTTAGAGACCAAAATAATTAGTTACAATAGAAACTAAAATAGAGACCATTTTAGAAACTAAAAAAAAATTGGTTTCTAAATTAGTTTCTA
>Ga0123342_1010457_pt1 | contig 10614 bp, 9 predicted proteins | sample Turbeawhitnodule_FD_89960 | JGI IMG/M metagenome (GOLD analysis project Ga0123342, IMG submission 89960) | Root nodule microbial communities of legume samples collected from Mexico - Turtle bean Mexico white nodule | ecosystem: Host-associated > Plants > Roots > Nodule | place: Mexico: Nepantla... | reverse complement strand
TCTCTTTGTGCGCCTAAGTTATTCCCTTGCGGAGTAACTTAGCGCGTTTCTTCCATCTGGGTGAATCGCACACTCCCAGGAGAACGTCAGGTGTGGCTGGACTAGGCACACTCACCAAGCATTTCTCTCTGCATACACGATTTCCCCTTCACGATGTCATACACGTAATGGGTTAAGAGAGTCACCAATCACTGACTAGTTTACTAACTCCCTCAGGCCACTCTCGTGCACGATTCTTCCGGCGAGCAGCTCCTCTTTCTCTGAGATATGATCATGCGTAACGCTCTCGCTGGGACTCTCAGTCCCAGTTTAACTGCGTGTAACACGAAACCCCGATGACCATGCACCCGATGACTGATCAGTGCTCTATTGCTTCTCACGTTCTCCCCCGGGTGTTTATCTTGGAACTGATCTGTCGTGGCCACTCGGTTACTGACCACCGATCACTGTACTGGGTGATCTCCTCCCTGATTTCTCTGCCACCTGATCCACGTGTCACCCTGCGAGTGGTCCACGTGATTATCTGCTGTTGACGTCATCGACTACCGATGACCGACCGGATCAGCACGAATAGGGAGAATGCAAATTTCCCAAAAAAAATTCTTTATTGAAGATAACGATTTTAATTTACCAAAAATTCACATGCCCAAAAAATATATCTTCTAATTTATCTTTTTTATAATTTTTATATTTTCAATTAACTATAAATTATCAGATATATAAATTATCAATATATATTAAATATCAAATATTATATTTAATTAAAATGTAATACTATAAAATTATTAAAAAAACAATTTAAAGATTAAACTAATTAATTACTATATTAATTAAATTCGATATTATTTTATAAAATAAAAATTATTGATATCTAAATTAATTTATAATAAAATATTATAAATTAATTTTTAAATTAATATTTAAATTAGCTAGTATCTAAAAATTTAATAATTAATTAAATACTAATTTATAAATTAATTTATTAATAATATAAATTATTTTAGATATCAATAATTTTTTTACTTTATAAAATAATATCTTTATAAATATTAAATTTAGTTAATATATTAATTAATTATTTTTTGCTTTTAAAAATAGTTTTTATTTAATATTTTTATTGTAACAATATTCTTTTATTTTATAAAATTCATGAATTTATTTTTTTCTTAATTTTAGTCCTTTAATTTTTAATTATCTATGATCTCTGAACTTATCTTTTACGTAATTTTAATCAATTCATTTTTAATTATTTTTAAACTTATTCGATTTTTATTTTAAAAATATATAAATTATATTTGGAAATAATTTTATGGAGTTATTACTCTTTTCAATACTATGTCATAGCTAAAGTAACAAAAAAATTATGTATAATTTAGCTAAAATTAAAGAAGGTTATATAATTAAAAATTAAAATTGTGTAAAAAGTTTAGAAAAGAATAAAGATAATTAAAAAATAAAAAGACTAAAATTTCAGGAAAAAAACTATCAACTAAAATTGAAATTTTATAAAATATAGAGATCAAAATTATAATTAAAGAAAAATATAATTAACTATAACAAAAAAAGTTAAATATTACGTTAAATGTGTTACTTATTATATTGCTCTAATACCTACTTAAAACATGTACATGTATAAAATTGTTGGTTTTATTCACAGTGGGAGGAGTATTTTATAAAATTTGGTTAGTTATTTTGTTAACATCTTAATCTTAATTAATATGGTATAATCTTTAAAGTTTGAATTTTGTTCTATCTCATAAGTGTTCTTGCCAGTTGAATTCGGACTCAATGGGCAAACTCCTCTTCTGCTTTGTCTCCAACTGTTACTTTGAGGTGTCGTTTCACTGGAACAAATGGGACTCTACCTGTTGATCACACTCCGACGATTAAGTCAATGAGAGCATTCAAATATCAAATCAGTTTCGGTCTTAAGTATTCAGAAACAGCGTACCTTTACCGGGGGTTTCAAGCCCCTTTTATAGATATTGTTCCTGTCGGTTGACTCGAAGTGCCTTCATGCGCCTACGTCACTCTTTCGTTCAGAATCTTTGCATTTGCACGTGCCATTCCTGTGATGAATGCCTGAAAACACAAAGACAAGGGGCGCCCTAGAGGCCGTTTGCACTCTGACGCTCAAGTCAGTATTAGGGTTAGGAAACACCGAAATTGTGTTACTGTCACTGTATGTGATTAAGCGATGCAAAATGAATAGCGTACCTTGCCAAGTTTGTTACCTTACTATTTATAGACTGAAACTAGGGTTTTCTCTTTACCCAAAATGGGCTTTTCCGATGGGGCGGGCCCAACACTATTGTTACCCTACTCTTAGGATAACCTAGCGCGTGGGGTCCCTAACTAGAGTGCAACCTCTGACGGGGTGACCACCTGGGTGCCTCCTCGTGCACCTGATCTCTAGCGTCACCTGCCTCTGGGAGTGCCCTAGCTGTTCACGTGCCATGCATGCAGCTCACCCCTGGAACGCGACCCTCACGGGTCATATCTTTCTAGTGGCTCTACACTTGTGTTACGCTTGAACACGTCATCCACTCTACACGCATGGACCCTTATGACCTAGGCTTCTCCCTTACTGATAACTGGTGTGTGGTCTAGGATCCACCTCTCGTGGCCCAACTCTACTGTTTGGGTCCCGATGTCCGACCTCTCCACATTGTCTAGTGGCACGTCGGTACATCTTGGCGACCGATGTCTGACCATCCTTTGGCTCCTTGGTGCACGTGCTTCGCGAGACACTGGCCCACGCCGCTCGTGGGACCCCGCTTACGTGGCACCAACATTACTAGTGGTCAAAAACGCCCAAGGACTGGTCGATACACAAGCACCCCAGTCTCGAGTTGTAACTCGTTCAGCGAAGAGACTAAATCCTTGCCCTGGTGACCTACGTGGCTCTGTGTGACAGGACGTGAATGTTGCACCAAAGCGACGTCTTTATGGGCCTGTCTTATCCGCGCACATGTGTTTTGATCAACAGTTAGGGCTTAATGTCACTTACGCTTTTTTGTTTTCTTTAAACGTTCGAAAGCGCGCACATCCAATCACTGTTCTATCATTCGCTGAAACTCTCGATTGCTTCGTCTTCTTCCTCGAGTATTCTTGCGCCTACACATTCCAAGATCTTCTTGCTATCTGATTAAAGGTATGAACTTTGACTATTGTTCACACTCACTTTCAATTCTGATGTTGGATAACTGCCTGGGCTGTTTAATCTTTGTATTTCAATCGCTCTCTGTTCCTTTTCCCTGAGTTTCCTTCGAGTTAGGGTTCAAGAAACCCGGGACTCTGGCGGAGCTAACTCTTGTTATCGTAATGTTGTGTTTGTGCACTCTACCTCGGTGCATTTGCATGTTTTATCTCTATGTTTCTTCTGAAATTTGCACGCAAGTATGGTTCTGAGTGAAGAGAAGCGAGCCAAACTGACTAATATCCTTGCTCACCTCTGCGGAATTTCTAGGGATGTGGGCACTTCTAGCCACCATGCCCTTGCTTCTGCCACCGCCGCGCCTTCGCCCACTCTTGGAGTCGCGATCCCTCTCGTGGCCGCCCAATCGTCTCCCGCTCCATTCCGCCGAAGGGCCAATCTTTAAAAGGCCCAAGCCTACGCCGGCGATGGCCTCCCATTCCTCTTCTACCGGTCGCTCGATTTCGCCCCTGGATCACACGACCAGCGTTCCCCTGCTCCCTGACCTTGGTGGGACGAGTGCTTCTGCGACTCCTCCTGCCCTCGAGCTGCCCCTTGTCCTTCAGCCTGCCCTTAAAGGCTTCCAACTAGGGGTGACTGTGGACTCGGATGAGGTCGCTGCGAGGGAAGACTGGGCTTCAATTTTGGGGCTCTTCTTGCTCAGTCCAACGCTCTCCTAACCAGGCCTGAACCGGGAGTGGTAGAGGCCAAGACTGAAGAAGAAACATCCCTGCTGGTTCATTCCTTTGCTGCCCGCGAGACTGCACTGAAATAGGAGTTGGCTCGCCTTCGCCGTTCTGAAAAAGATCTCTCTAAGCAACTTCACGCCAAGTGCCAAGAGGTTGCTGACCTGGAGGCAAGAGTTCTGCCCTTGCGAATCTGGGTCTTCGAGCTATAAGAGGCTGTTGAGGTGTCCAAGTCCAAGATTGTGGGGCTTGAAAGAAGGTCCATCAGTCGAGAGGTGCAACTGGGTCAAGTGGAGGCCGAACTCCTTCAACAAGCTAAGAGGTTTGAAGAAGCTGAGGCTGAGCTGACCGGAGATGTTCTCGATGCCTATGATGCGGGATTCGGAGATGCCCTCGCTCAAGTTGCTTGCGCATATCCTGGGATGGATATTACGCCTTTCACGACATCAAACCGTGTTGCAAACGAGCAAATCGTTCCCAGGGTCCTTCCTTAACTTGTATTTGGTTGTTAGACAAACAATTTATTATCTGCTCAAAACTTTACTTTCTCGAACATATAGCCGCTTTCATTTCCTTAAATCTAAAACTGCTCTTTAACTTGCTTAACTGCTAACTCAAGGTGTCTGGCACCAAGACGCTTCTTCTAGCGTTCTGTTGTATGCTCCCCTCATCATGAGGAGGGGGTTTTAACTGTGAACTAGGTCGTTCCTCCTTGGCGTTCTTGCTTGAAAGGAGAGGTGTTCTTTACGAACCTACTTCTCTACTTTCAAGGCCTCTAACCGCAAGGGGAACAAACACTTAGTTGACCTCGGCTTCGCTCAAAGGTACGGAGGATTTATCTGGTGAATTATTTCGTTTAACCTTGGCGTTTTCACTCAAGAGGGGATGTGTTCTCTTACGAACCTACCTCTCCGTCCATAAGACTTCTAACGCGAGGAAAACAAATCCTTAACTGATCTCGGCTTCGCTCAAGGGCGAGGAGGATTTATCTCACGAACTATTTCGTTTAACCTTAGCATTTTCACTTAAGAGGGGAGGTGTTCTCTCGCGAACCTACCTCTCCGCCCACGAGACTTCTAACGTAAGGAAACAAGTTTTTACTGAATTGTACATAACTCGAGAAAATATTTCAATCAAAATTTGTCTGGTGACCTCGTTAAAAAACCAAAAAGAGCGTCCCCTAGTACCATGTACAACGTTACTGCTTAACTAAAATAAAACTTGAAATTGGCCGCGTTCCATGTGCGAAGAATTGGGCCTCTGCTTAAGCGTCCCAAGTCTGCATGCTTCGTCCCGAGGACCTCTGTTACTCTGAAAGAGACAGTCAATACGGGGAAGGCCTGACATGAAACCAAGGGGGTTGCCTTCTCTAATACCTGGTGTCTTTCCTCGGGTCCTTGGCATACTCTGCCCACCATGTGTATGGGTTTTCGGAACTGGTCTTGTTTCTGCATAAGGACTGAATTGATCGCCTGATCGATCATCACTGGATACAAACTAAACGATGTGCGTGGCTGTGATTTGCGTAGGATTGGAGGGCTGGCTAAATACTCCTTCAACCTGATGAACGCCTTTTTACACTCTTGGTAAGGGAGGCCGCCCCCTCCTCCAACTGGTGCAAATCTAGACAAGACATACATGCGCCTTTCTAGGCTTGTCTCCATACCACACTCAATGAGCAAGAAACCCAGAAACTTCCCTGATTCTATCCCGAACATATACATCTTGGGGTCCAGTTTCAGTTTGTACTCAACTATCTTTTTGCCCAGACTTTACACCGTTTGACTGGGGGCATCGCTCCGCTTGGAGACCCTTCCTCCAGTCTCTCTTGCCCCAAGTTTGCCAAATGGATCAGATTTGGTCTCCCGGGCTATCTTCCAGCAAGCAATTTCTGCTACGGTCCTGACGGGTTTGGCGCGACTGACCTCGGGCAGGAGGACCTCCTCAGTGTACGGTGGTCCACTAGTGACCATACATACCCCTCTCCTTGTTTTGAGGTTGTTCTCGTAGCATCTCTTAGCCTCCTTCTGATCTGATTTGATGGTAATCACCTTTCATGTCAAGTCTGGTAGGTTCATCTTCATGTGCCTTATCGACGGCACGCCCCCAACCTATTCAGCGTGGGTCTACCCAACAACATGTTATAAGAAGAGGAGGCATTGACGATAAGGTACCTGATGCTCTCCGTTCGAGACGCGGTGCCATCCGTGAAGGTGGTCCTCAACTCTAAGTATCCGCGCACATATACCTGGTCTCCTGCGAAACCGTAGAGACAGCTACCATAGGGCCTCAGCATGTCGGGGGATGGTTGCAGTTTGTTGAAAGTCGTGCAGAACATTACGTTTGTTGAGCTTCCCTGATCTACCAACACATGGTGCACCTTCCTTCCTGCGGTTACCATTGGGGATCACCACTAGATCGTTGTCATGGGGGACAACGTCCTCTAGGTCGGCCTTGGTGAATACCAGGTTGATGTCGAAGGCGTCGTCGGTCCTTTCTGCTTCTACCGACATCACCGTTCGTGCGTATCTCCTTCGCTGAGAAGCAGTACACCCTCCTCCCGAGAATCCTCCTGCGATGGTGTGAACCTCACCGTGCATAGGGACTTCATGCCCCGGGCCACCCCCTGTTGCCGCCATGTCCTCGGTCCCCTGTTTTTCTTGCAAATAATCCCTTAGGAGACCGTTCTTCACCAACTCGTCTAGCTAGTGTCCCAACGCTAAGCAATTGCATATGGGATGGTCGAATGCTTGGTGGAACTCACACCAGTTGTTCTTGTTGGGCCCGAGCCTCTTGTCGGTCTTGGGAGGTACCTTCAACCTCTCAACTACATTTGGGATAGCGATGAGCTCCTTTAATTCTACCACGAAGTCGTGCCTTGGTGGCACGTTCTCCCTCCCACGTCCCCTGGCATTAGGCTTCCTTGGTTGATACGGTTGCTGCTTCACGGGGGTCTTCATCCTTGTCGTTGCCTCGTGCACCCTTAGGGTTTGAGGACAACTTGTCGCTCCGCAGCCGCGTGGGAACCACGCATGTACGCTTTTCACTAACTTTTTCCTCCGTCGCAATATGGGCCACCACGTGGCGCCTTATTTCGGCGAAGGTCTTAGGGTGGTTTCGGATGAGTGACTCGCTGAAGGGTCCTAGCACAATGCCCTTCCTGAATGCATGCACCATCATCCTTTCGTCTTTAAGGTTCAGCCTCACCACTTGTGCTCCAAAGTGGTGGAGGAACTCCTTCAAAGACTCTCTTTGATATTGTCTTACATCAAAGAGATCATAAGAGACAGACGGGGGAGCCCGATTCGCGATGTATTGTGCCCTGAACAGCTTTGTAAGCTGCAGGAACGACGTTACATGACTATCAGGGAGGCTGATGAACCAGTCCATCACTGTTCTTGCTAAAGTGCTCATGAACAGCTTGCATCTCACTGCATCGGAGCCCCTAACCAGCATTATCTGTGTATGGAAAGCCATGAGGTGGGCCTCCGGGTCCTCTGTACCGGTGAAGGTCACCTTGGGCCATACGAGCGTGGCTGGTATCGCTGCATCCACGATCTCTTGTGAGAACAGCGTCGGGAACTCCCTGGGCGGTGTCACAGGCTCCTGATCTGGACCCTCACGCTCACCTGCGCGGGTTTGCAAGTCTTTGCGCGGTTCCTCGTTTGAACGACACAGTTCTTCGCTCGTCGCTTGCAACGCTACCAAGTCAGCTTGAATGCGTTCTTGGTTTGCTCTCGACGCAGCCATTTCTTCCTGAAGGGCTTGCATCGCCTTCATAACCTGTTGCGGGGTGAGGCCCTCACCCCCGTTTGGTGCAACAGGTCCTTGCCTCGTACTTCTCATCTCCTGGGTCTTCCTATTTCTTGCTGGTGGGACAGTGTTTTGTATCGTGCCCCACGGTGGGCGCCAAATGTTCCTGCCGGTTGACTCGAAGTGCCTTCGTGCGCCTACGTCACTCTTTCATCCAGAATCTTTGCATTTGCACGTCTCGTTCCTGTGATGAATGCTTGAAAACACAAAGACAAGGGGTGCCCTAGAGGCTGGCTGCACTCCTACGCTCAAGTCAGTATTAGGGCTAGGAAACACCGAAATTGTGTTATTGTCACTATATGCTATTAAGCGGTGCAAAATGAATAGCGTACCTTGCCAAGTTTGTTACCTTACTATTTATAAACTAAAACTAGGGTTTTCTCTTTACCCGAAACGGAATTTTCTGATGGGGCAGGCCCAACACTGTTGTTACCCTACTCTTAGGATAACTTAGCGCGCGGGGTCCCTAACTGGAGTGCAACCTCTGACGGGGTGACCACCTGGGTGGCTTCTCGTGCACCTGATCTCTAGGGTCACCCGCCTCTGGGAGTGCCCTAGCTGTTCACGTGCCATGCATGCAGCTCACCCCTGGAACGCGACCCTCAAGGGTCATATCTTTCCAGTGGCTCCACACTTGTGTTACGCCTGAATGCGTCATCCACTCTACACGCATGGACCCTTGTGACCTAGGCTTCTCCCTTACTGATAACTGGTGTGTGGTCTGGGATCCACCTCTTGTGGCCCAACTTTAGTGTTTGGGTCCCGATGTCCGACCTCTCCACAATGTCTAGTGGCACGTCGGTACATCCTGGCGACCAATGTCTGACCACCCTTTGGCTCCTTGGCGCATGTTCTTCGTGAGAAAAATTAACGCGGAAGCAACACACACAATCATGAATCAACTGCAGAAAATAAATGACACAAGATTTAACATGGTTCGGTCGTCAACTACAACCTACATCCACACAGGTAACTATTAGGTTTTATTTCTTTCCTGTTGCGTACAAAATTACAAGCATAATGATCTCTTTAAATAGAGATAATAAAGGGGACACAATGATTGACTTCACTAACTAAACATGGTGTCTAGTTAGCCCAACCCAATTGGTCCTGGTTTTATACCTAACAATCTCCCACTTGAAGCCACGTAACAATGTTCACCTGCGCTTCAACTTTGTACATGTACTTCTGTAATCTGCCAACGGAACTCAATGTTCCACCACTAGTTGCCACCAGCCTTCTTAATCATTTTGAAAACTTCATTAAAACTCCCTTGATTTTAACACGTCAGTCACTAACCCGTTCTCTGTTTCTATCGGCTCCCACTTACAAGAATTGTCAGATCTTGGAACAACCTGAGAACAAACACTTTCAATATTCAACAAGAAATTTTTTGGAGAAGTTTCAACAGCTGGAATATTGGTTCTCCTAACCCACTGTCATCTAGGAACCTCAGCTGAAGCACGACCCGTGCTTCCACTGCCACAAGTACCTCTGACTGGTCTACCTAAACTTTTCCATGCTCGTTCATCCTGAATCTGACCTGTGGCTCTGGGTTTCTCTCTTGTAAAGACAACCCTCTTCTACTCATGAGATTATGTGAACAGAACTTTGTTTATCTTCTGAACTGGGATGGTCACTTCCTCAGACGGTAATTCGACCATATACAACGAACCTCTCTTTCTTCCGCGGGTCATGACAAGATTTCCCTTGACGACCTTCCACTGCTGATTTTCGAACTTCACTTCATGTCTCTGTTCGTCCAACTGCCTAACAGAAATCAAACTTTTCGTCAAGCTTGGAACAATTCTGACATCCTTCAAAGTTCAGGAACCAACTGGTGTCTTCAACATTATGTCACCCATTCCCGTAACATCAAGAGTTCTATTGTCTGCTAGTCTTACCTTTCCAAAGTCTCTAATAACTAGATTTTGCAATGCTTCACTGCTGTGGGTAACATGAAATGAAGCACCAGAATCCATGACCCAGGAATCCACACTGTTATCCGCGCAACAGACTAAAAGGTCCTCGTCCGTGTAGTCTTCTGCAATGTTGACTAGTTTATCATTTGGGCATTGATTCCTGAAATGCCCCACCTCCTTGTAGTTCTAACATGTTACACTTGAGCAATCCCGAGTCTTTGACTGAATTCTTCTTTTATTCTTGCTCCAATTATCTTTGATTTTTTTTTTACATCTGATGACATATAACGATTAACTAGATAATTCCCCATAACTCCTTTTCCAGACATCCTCGCCAAGAATGAGATCACGAATCTTCTCAAAAGTGAATCCATCGGATCCCGCTGAACTAGTAAGTGTTGTAACCGTTCTGGACCAACTGTCAGGCAAAGACGATAACAGTAGTAAAGCTTGAACTTCATCATCGAACTTAATACCCACTGACATAAGTCCGGCTAAGATCGAATCCGTTTTATTGATGTGCTCAGTAAATGAATTGTCTTCTTTCATCCTTGTGTCCACCAATTCTCTAATCAAAAACACCTTGTTTGCTGCAGATGGCTTCTCATACATGTTAGGCAATGCTTCCATGATACCTTTTGTTGTCTTCTCCTTCAGAATGTTGAACACAACATTCTTGGTCAAAGAGAGTCGAATAACGGGTATAACCTTCCGATCCAAACCTGCCCACTCTGCATCAAACATCTTTTCTGGCTTGTCGCCCAAAACCACGTCCAAATCTTTCTGAACTAGCAAATCCTCAATTTGCATTTTCCACCAACTGAAATTTGTACAATCGAATTTTTTAATTCAGAACCTCCCGTCTTCTATCATCTCAAATGACTAGACGAGATACTCGGTACAACTAATTTCAGATCTTGGCAATCTTTTTTTTTTTTTTTTAAATCAAGAACACAAAAATTGCACCACCCAAAATCACCCACCAACAGACCTGGTC
>Ga0123342_1010456_pt1 | contig 10615 bp, 3 predicted proteins | sample Turbeawhitnodule_FD_89960 | JGI IMG/M metagenome (GOLD analysis project Ga0123342, IMG submission 89960) | Root nodule microbial communities of legume samples collected from Mexico - Turtle bean Mexico white nodule | ecosystem: Host-associated > Plants > Roots > Nodule | place: Mexico: Nepantla... | reverse complement strand
TTGGAGCAAACGGTTTGGAGGTGTCAAATAATCATTTTCCATATATATATATATATATATATATATATATATATATATATATATATTAGTCTGGCTAAGGTAAATGCAAAGAATGTACAAGAAGAGTTGGAGTGATAGAAGAGTGGAAATAACAGTTAACTATTCTATCATTAACTATGAATTAACTAAGAGCTACAAAATACTAAACTAGATTTAACTATCAACTTTTCTTCCTTCTTTCTATTTCCAAAATAGGGACTCTGTTTTTTCATTTCAGTGTTTTCCAGAAAAAGGCACTACATAACTGTTTTTTCATATGTGACCAAAAGTTAAACAATGATCTGCAGCACCAAATAAAAAAAAAAAAGATATTTTTTTTCAGGCAAATCATCACTCATTCCGTTAAAGGTTTCCTTTTAATTTTGTCTTTAAACTTTATTATATAATTCAAAAACACACCATATAAATATTTTTATAATTTTAAATTTATTAATTAATGATTTTCAATAAAAATATTTACAATTATCAATAACTTTAAAAATATTCTTAAAATTTCAAATTTAATAAAAACTAAACTTCAAAAAAATGTTACTATACTAACCTCAATAAATATAAATAAATTTAACATTGACTTAATTAATCTTAGCGTAAATAAAATATTAAAATAAATTGAATTAATTTTAACCTAATTAACACTAATTTAAATCAATATTAAAAAAATTATATATATATATAAATATTAAAAATATATAAATAAATATTAATTTAAGTAAATATAAATATTAAAAATAAATATAATTAATTTTGGTACTAATTTTAATAAATTTTAAATTAACAATAATTAAATACATTTAAAGACAAAACGGAACATTGACCTCCGAAATGAATCATATCTTATGTTAGATATCTCAGATGTTATTTACCCTAATGATATTATTTTTCCGACTTTGAGATCTGAACAATATTTATAAAATAAATTAATATCATTTTCATTTTATATAAAATATTTTTATTTCCATTTATACAAACATACTCTGAAATTAGTGTTTATTGTTTTTAAAGTTCATTTTTATGTAAAGAAATTTAGAAGAAGAAAAAAATGAAGGATCACATTCTAACACTGTGGCATATGTTATTTGGATGACCATTTAACGTTCTTTAAACTAGTAAGCAATAATGAGAGGGACAAAAAATAGTGAAGACCAAAACAAAATTTAAACATTTTAAAGGTTTAAAAATATAATTTTTTTAATAAAACTTAAATTATTTATTAATTTTATAAGGACTATAAACATATTTATCTTTTTAGTACACCATACTATTATGTAAGTGTATAGTTTTTTTTGACATTTAAGGTATTTCAAATAAATTTATTTTAATACTTACGTTATAGTTAACATATTTGTAATGATCGTTAAAATAATGGGAAAAATATCTGGTCCTGAGATATGTGCTATATATCGTACCTGAATCGGGTTTTCTACAAATAAAAAGTTTATTTTTAATGACATATTGTCACTAAATATAAATAAATTAAGTTGGAACATAATAGTTAAAAATTGTTCTTCCATGAGTTTTTTTTGTCCTGGAAAATTTATTTTGATTTATATATATATATATATATATATAAATATATATATATATATAAATATACTTTAGAGTTTACACTGTTATATTAGATTGTGTTTAGAAGCATAGACTTATAAGGGATTTTAAACAGATTTTTTACATGTTGTCGGAAGGGTATGTTTTGTACAGGCATCTTAGTTCAACTTGATTGGATTTGTATAAAGGTCGGAATACTCCTAAAATGTTTCATTTATTTTATTTCTTTAATTCTTTGCCAAAAATAAAATAAAATATATATATATATATATATATTATCAGGCATCAAAATATATTATACTTTATAATAATTTTATACTCCAAATAATTTAATATGCTTGTGATTTCTGTTATTTTACACCGAAGATGGAATTTTCTGTGCTGTGCTTTTAAGTTGCCAAGAATTTCAAAGGTGTTTTCTAGAAGTTTTGGCTCCAACCATCATGTCTTACGTCCCCTAATTAGAAATTAAGAGTCAGAATAATGATGCGCCAAATTGTCAAATAGCAACTTCCAAACTTAGTTTCTTATATAAATAAGCATGATTTATTTTATAATTAAAATTTCACTTCCTTAAATACTTCTCTGAACTTAAAAAATAAAATGAAATAAACAATTGTTTATGATGAATAAGAAAAGTAGTTAATATCATTTAATTATATTTATTTAATTTAAAATTCTATTTTTTAAGTATTCTTTATTGTTGTTTGGTTTAAAATATTAAATTAAATTATTAAAAATAGCATATCTAAACATATTCTTAGAAAAACTTTTCCCTCTTAACACTTAAATCGTCTAATACTTCTTCAAATTTTCAAATGGCCTTATCAGTTTCAGCCAAATTGTTTCAGCTAATGTTCACACGACATACGTTACTTGTCGCATCCACTTTCTAATGCATCGTCTAAACATAATTGTTTTTTTTTTTAATTTGGAATGAGAAGATAGAGTTTATTTATATGTGCATGTACAAATAAAAAATAATATTTTCGCAACTAAAATAATTATTAGTAAATATATTATAATAATATAAATTAATAGTCAATAAATAGAATAAATTTGTCATATAGTATATTTAAATGAATTTATCAATATATTATCGTTCATGTCTACATTGGCCTGATATTTATTTTAAATTTTTATTATTTTTGTAACATCTTAAATACTACTCCCTATTATAATACAATTCTACATAGATCTATATAAAATTTAGTGTTTTTCCAAATATTAATAATACCTGATAAAAGTGAGTAATCCAAAAAGTTTTAACGATTATAACCAATTTTATTATACTTTTTATTATTATGATTATTATAATTATAAATAATAATATTATTAATATCATTCATATTTTAATATTATTCATATTTTAATATTATTCATATTATTTAAATTACTAATACTATTAATTATTATAATAATAATATTCATATTACTAATATTATAATATTAATATTATTAATTTTATAATATTAATAGCATGAATACCTACCAATTTCAATCCGTAGATCATATTCACCAACTTTAGTTTGTAAGTAATACTCATTAACTCTAGTATGTAGATAATACCCATTAACTCTAGTATGTAGGTAATACCCACAAACTTCGGTCTATAAGTATTATCCACCAACTGACACTACAAGAAAAAATATTTTTAACAAGGATTATTTTTATTGTTTTTAGCAGTTTTAACCCTCACTAAGTGCGTCGTTACCTGCGGTTTGTTTTTCCTCTGGAAGATGCAGTGTCGTTAACAGATTACCGACGATTTTGAGTAACCCCTGGAAGTTCAAATTTTACCGGCGGTTTTGTAAACTCCCGTTATTACCAAGGGTTTGTGAAACCTCGTTATTATCAGGGGTTTGTGAAACCTCGTTACTATTAGGAGTTTGTGAAACCCCGTTATTACCAGGGGTTTAAGGGTATTTTAATATGTTTACTCCTATGGCTAGACGTGATACTATAAGGTTGTTGACTACTTTAGTTGCAAGTATCTTTTCAATTTTTTATCTGATTGTTTTTTTTTTCTTTATGATTTATTCCTCATCTAAAAAAAAGTTAGGTATGAAACTATTTGCTTCACCAACACATTACCTATTGAGTAAATAAGAGTACTTATAATAATTATTTTTTACCCAATTACAGAATCAACTTTTGATGTTCATTTGTAACGATTTCAAATTTTTTTTAATCGTGAAACATCCTTTTTTGATAACATGTAAATGATATTATATTTCCTTTACTCACATAATCCCTTCCATTTTAGCGCTTTAAGATTATGTGTTCTCTACACAGGTGTTGTTGTGAAAGGAATTGCTTCTTATAGGAAAAATCATAATTTTAACACATTTAGACACACACTGTAGTGATGGTTTACTCTTAAAGATGCAAAATTTATATGCAACATCAATTTGCATGTCTCCCTTCCAAATTGCAGGGGAAAGAAAAAAGAAAGTTTTGTTAGTCTTGGGTTGTTGAGGAGCATCATCATCATCATCACAATGAAAATATTGTAGTAGGCAAAAGTTAAGCATTTTAATTGCTAAACAAAGGAGTCAAAATTTAGATGTATCACAATTCAAAAGATAGATGTATATATAGAGGTTATAAAACACATAACAAACTCCGACAACAAATAGAATAATAATAGTCAAACAAACTATAATATATTTGTAATAAATTCCTACCTTGGAGATCTAGAGAACAATTTTTTTTACCTATCATTATATGGCTTCCATCACTCTTTGCCACAGTAACAAAATGGGCAGCAAAAATTATTTTAAAAAATAAACTATTATACTTGCAATCTTAAAACACCACAATGGTTCTTAATCTTGATCATTTGTTTCATCATTAGGAACATTTTCTTGATCAAATGTCTAATATATAAAAAATAGTCATAATCAGTAGCATTTCAATTATAATATAAAATATATTAATTTAATCAAGATTTAAATATTACCGGTGATGTGTGAAACATAACAAAATTACAAGTCAATTCTCCTTGATAGTTTTGCACCAAAAAACCATCATTGCCTTCATTTCATTAACTTGTGATGTTAATGAAGAAACCTAGTTTAGAACACAAACTTCATTTCATTAACATGTTTAATAAAAATTAAAATAAGTAAGTTCTAAATAATAAATCATGGAATTAGATTCCAATCACGAAACTGTAAATTAAATGTGTTAACTGATGAAAATAACTCTTATCATGGTGTAATGGAGAAAGATATTCCCATCCGAGTGCTCTGAACCATCCCACAACTCGATATATTTCACAACTAAAATGCCACAATCATAACTGCATAGAAGAAATAAATTTTTAACACTAAACAACAATTCAAAATATTAAGTCCAAATGAATTAAAATACATGTAAAATCAATAAAAAAAAAACACTATTACTATCAATACTAACTTATTTGTTTGTAGGAGAACCTTTTCTTTTATCAATGAAATTTGAGGACCACTCTTTCTAGAGAAGTCGTCAAGAATTTCGAATAGGTGTTGCAATCGATCAACCTACAACATGCAATTTAACAAGAATGATAAACAAATTCAAACCAAATAAATTCATTATGCATTGAAGAGCATCCAACTATTCATTAAAAACGAATGGGCCACCACTTGCATTCACACAACACATTTCAAGTTGTCCTTAGAATTACAATTTGTCTAACCTACAATGAGTTCACGTCACCTAAAAAGGACATGCAAACATTTGTTTCAAAGACAGCATGACATGACATAAATTTATTCATACCCTAAACTACATAAAAAAAAGGGTTCACCACTTAGCTACACATATCACATTTCAAGATAACTTTAAAATAGTCACTTGTTCAACATAGTCAATGACCTCAGTGGACTCCCTTTGGAACACTTACAAAAGCAAAAAAAGGCATGCAAACACTCACCTATAACACAACATCACAGTGCAAAAAGTGCTTCACAGATCACCAAATAAAAACGAATGGGTCACCACTTGTATTCACAAAGCACATTTCAAGTTGTCCTTAAAATTACAATTTTTCTAACCTACAATGAGTTCACATCACCCAAAAAGGACATGCAAACATTTGTTTCAAAGACAACATGACATGGCATAAATTTATTCATACACTAAATCACATCAAAATCAAGGGCTCGCCACTTAGCTACACATATCACATTTCAAGCTACCTTTAAAATAGTCACTTGTTCAACATGGTCAATGACCTCACTGTACTCCTTTTTCAACCCTCACAAAATCAAAAAAAGACATGCAAACACTCACCTGTAACACAACGTCACAGTGCAAAAAGTGTTTCACAGGTCACCAAATAAAAACAAATGGGTCATCACTTGCCCATGTCACTGAGACTAATTCAATTCATTAACATTCACATTAAATTCTATCACCAGTAACTCAGAACACACAAAAAGAGTTCAAAACCAATCCCAAAATGGCAGAGCACAAAATACTAAACAATGAAATCCAAATTAATTCAAACTTCAAAAACCTAAAAACCACAACACCAATCATTCATGACAAAAGTTTAATACTTTCTCAATAATACAAACTTTCAAATGGAAACAAATATGCAATGACCAAGTTTCAGTCCAAGAATAATATCAATCATCAAAGAAGAGAACAACACACAACAAAAAAACTCACATATTAAAACCCTAAATAAACCCTATACCACCAAAACCCTAAACCACAAACATCCCATTTTGAACCTTAAAATGTCAGAAAACCCAAAATAAACACACTTACCTTCTCGTCGTTCCTCGCACCCCTATCACACACCACCGCAACCTAAACCCTTAACCGCCGCCCCTTCGCACTACGTCGTCATCGCCCTTCGCACTACGTCTTTGGCCTGAAATTAAGTAGTTTTATTTTACTATACTTGATTATACTTCTTCGACTGTTGGTACATGTTCTTTTATTAATTTTTGGAATGATAAATGGTGTTCTACTACTCCAAAAGCACATATTGCAGGGTTATCTAATGGTATTAGCATTCCGGATACAGTTTCTTAGTTTTGGACAGGTCGTGATTGGAATATTTCGTTGTCTTTACAAAAGATGCCTCATCTTTTTAGTCATATCATGGTTAGGGCGGATCAGGATGTTCCTAATTGGATTCTAGATAAGTCTGGTCGGTTCACTCTTAAATCGGCTAGGACTTTTTTCTTGGAACCAGGAGTTTCCTGTGGTTGGGGTAAATTTATTTGGTCTTCAGATATCCCACCTTCCAAAACTCTTATCCTTTGGAAAGTTTTTCATGGGCGTCTTCCTACAGATCATCATATTCAAAATAAAGGTCTCCATATTTGTTCTATGTGTACGCTTTTGTGAAAAGCATGAGGAATCTATTCATCATTTTTTTTGAATGCCCTAACGCTTTGTATATTTGGAGTTGGGTTCGAAAGATTTTTCCTACTTCTCATTTCTCTAATAAGGATGATCTTCTTTCTTTTATTAAGATTGATGGTTGTCCTTTGGTTAAATTGATTAAGTTTGTTGTGATAACTTTTTCTATTTGGATGTTATGGCGTATAAGGAATTATGCTCGTTTTCAGGATAAGATTAAGGTTTCTAGGGCTATTTCAGTTATTAAAGATTTATCTTGTCTAGTGGGAAAATCGTCTAAAGCTTCAATGAAGAATGATATGATGGATTTCAGTGTGATTAAGTTTTTTGGTATTAATACTCGTACTGGTAAAGTTCTTCGTTCTCTTCCTGTTAGATGGGAGTTTTCTTCACCAGGTTGGTTAAAATTAACACTAATGGGACTGCTAGGGTTTATCCAGGTCTTGCCACTTGTGGAGGTATTTTCCGTGGGAGTATGGGGGAGTTTATTGAAGCTTTCTCTGCGTTTCTTGTCATTCAGACTGCTTTTATTGCTGAATTTTATGGAGTTATATATGCTTTGGAGGAAGCACAAACGTTGGGACTTACTAATGTCTGGTTGGAATGTGACTTTGCCTTGGTTTGTGCTGCGTTTACTGCTTGGACAAATGTTCATTGGATGTTTCGTAATCGATGGAATACTTGTCTTAATTACTGTGGAAAAATCTGGTTTTGGGTTACTCATATTTTTCGGGAAGGGAATGCGTGTGCTGATAAGTTGGCTAATTTAGGATTTATTCATAGAGAATCCTTTCATTGGTATAATAGGCTTCCTTCTAGTCTGCTCTTAGAATTCTTTATTAATAGGTATAGTCTACCTGTGTATCGTTTTTGTTAACATATGGGTTTTGGTCTAGTCCTCCCATATTTTTTTATTTTCTTTCTTTTTCTTTTTTTTAATAATACTTTTTTTCATGTGATGGCAAATGATTGTTGTTACTTGAGGTGTCAGCCCAGCTGAGATGTCAAGTAGCATAGTGATGCCTAACATGAAAGCTTTTTATAATAAAAAAAAATACAATTGGTAAAAACCAAAAATTGTAAATGTAAATGTGAAATTCAAAAAGTGCAGATTTGTACATGTGAAAATTTCAGTGTTGTTTTCATCAAATGATTAAATGAACACAAATGAAAGAAAACTTGTCATTATAAAATTATAATAATGTTCATATCTCATAGGTATGATGTAACATAATGTTTCAAAAAAAATCAAATATTTTCTTGTACACCACATTAGTAGTTGAAGTAGTTGCATTTCCATCTTCATCCAAAATCAATATTTTCAACACTTTCTTAGATTTCACTCTAGAAACAACAACATATAGTTGGCTATGTGTGTACTAGACGTGAAAGATAAAGGTCAACTTTAGAAAGTGTTTGACACTTTTATTTATCGTCATAGCAAAGCGCAAATGTATTGGGAAATGTCTTTTTTGAAACTTAAAAGACAATCTTGAATATGAAGGACCAAGTCCATTCTAGGTACGAAATCTTTTATTACCAATGTTTTTTTTTTCTATAATCAGAGTAGCATAAACATTCTTCCCAAGATCATTGACTTCCCAAGATCATTGACTTGTAACTTTGTTTCATTACATAGTTCATTTGCTTAATCAATATTTCTTAAAGATATTGTCGGTACACCAACTTTCATAAATATTATGACAATTTTTAATAACCATCATATTAAAATTGTCACCACATATATATAGTATTAATTTAACACCATGATTAAAAATTCATGAACATCTTGTAACTCTTATATAAATCAATCAGCTTAAATATCTTGATATTTATCAAATTGTCAAAATGTGGATGAAGTTAAATAACTAATTTATTCTCCTACTAAAATTAAAGATAATTTCATTGAATGTATTATTCATTTGTTCTACACATTCAGTTATATATAGAACTCACTTTCAAAGTACCATCACCAAAAACCTGGCTTGGAAGCTTGCGCACTATTCACATGCAGTTCCACTACAGATTGTCGAATAAAAGACAAACCGAAATAATGCACAAAAAATTGTACAATTATAATGTGGATAGAAATCTTGAAAACCCTACCATGTACCCTTACTAAAACCAACACATGCGTTTGGTTGGTAAAAGTCATCATCATGTCCAGTAATTGTTTAGAAAATTATAACTTAACAACTAGAAACCAGTTGATAATAAGTGAGAAAAAAAAATAATTAAAAATACATAATAACAAGTTATATATTATTTTGACACCATTTTTTCATTCTTTCAAATTAAATTTTTTTAAAAAATAGAGGTTATGAAATGTAAAAGGATATTTATAACATGTAATTTGATGTAAATATGAAAAATTATAGGTTAACACTAATGTTGACAACTATTTTAATAATATAATAATAAATATTTGTATTTTAAATTAAAAATTAAAAAAGAATTAATTAAAATATTATTTAAAATTATAAAGGAGTCGTATTTTGCTTTATGACTGTCAAGGAATCCGTGCTCTGTAAGTATGTTAGTATTTTAGTTACTTTTTCTTGTTTAAAAGTATGGCTCCAAAATCAAGAGGATGTTTGATCTCGCCCAATCAAATCGGACACATGATTAAAAGATTATGATGTTTATAATTTTTTTTTTCATTTTCCATCTATTTATTTTACTCCAATCGACCTAATTCTTCTTCATTCCTTCACATACACTCCTTAATCTAAACAAAACTAAGTATTAATAATATATATTATTCAATTAATAAAATAAATATAAATAAACTTTTAAAATAAAATAGTAATATTATTAGTTTTTAAGTAAGAGTATAAAAAAAGTTAGAATATCATTATCCATAAAATTAATATTAAGATAAAATAATAATTTATATAATTGTAAAATAAATAAAAGAATAAAATATTATAAAGCATACAACCCTAAATTAGATACATATATCTACTTCACATCTTAATAAATTAATATTTTAATAATTTTATTTTATTTCATTTTTAACTTTACAACTTGTTAAATGAATGTTTTGTTTGGAGAACGTCAAATCTCAATCATTGATAAGTTTAAAAATAAATAAATTTATAATAAAAAAATAAATTTATAATTAAATAATATAAAAGATATTAAAATAATAATATTAAGAATTATAATATAAAAAAAAAATTGAAATTGTTAATTACAACCTCAACTTCTTCTTTTATGTTATTCCTCAACTCTCCATTACAGACTCAAGCTCTACTGCATCTATTGAGAGTCTAAATGTATGAAGATGAAATCAAACCTTTCTGCTTTCCTATTGTTGTTCCTTCTCCTTGTCGGCCAATCCCTTTGCGCCAAGGCTGGTTTTCCTCCTCTTAAAAACTCCATGCTGAAGTGGCTAAAAAGGGGGAAAAAACCACCCAAGCCAGAATGGGATAGTGAAATCTATGAGTTTCTCAGACAAAAGTCTTCTCCTCCACAACAAAACCAACCAACGAAAGGCTTATCTCGAATCAAAGACTACTTTTCTAACTTTGGCTACCTTCAATCCTCTGGGCCATTCGACGATTATTGGGACCTCCAAACAGTATCAGCCATCAAGACCTTCCAACGCTCTTTCCATCTCCAAGTTACCGGCACCGTAAACAAC
>Ga0123342_1010454_pt1 | contig 10617 bp, 6 predicted proteins | sample Turbeawhitnodule_FD_89960 | JGI IMG/M metagenome (GOLD analysis project Ga0123342, IMG submission 89960) | Root nodule microbial communities of legume samples collected from Mexico - Turtle bean Mexico white nodule | ecosystem: Host-associated > Plants > Roots > Nodule | place: Mexico: Nepantla... | reverse complement strand
TAGTTGGTATGGGTGGACTTGGCAAAACAACTCTTGCCAAGCAGGTCTTCAACGATCACGGGATAAGTAAACATTTTGACTTGAGAATTTGGATCTGTGTTTCAGATGATTTCAATGCGAAGAAAATATTGCAATCCATCATAGAATGTAGCACTGTTGAAAATCCCAACCTCAGTGATTTAGAAGCAAGGCGGAAAAAGGTTGAAAAAGCATTGCAGAGCAAGAGGTATTTACTTGTTCTTGATGATGTGTGGAATGAAGACCAAGAGAAGTGGAAGGAGTTAAAAGGGATGTTGCAGTCTGCAAGGGGAGCAAAAGGAGCTGCCATTTTGGTCACCACTCGACTGCAGGAAGTTGCCTCCATCATGGGGACGCATCCTGCTTACCATTTGAATGAATTGTCAGGAGATGACAGTTGGTCATTGTTCAAACACCATGCGTTTGGACAAAACAGAGAAGAAATAGAAGAGTTCGTGACAATTGGCAGGGAGATAGTGAGAAAATGCGTTGGTTCGCCACTTGCAATCAAAACACTGGGAAGCCTTCTGCGTGAAGAAAGTGAGGTAAGCCAATGGGAAAATGTAAAGGAAAGTGAGATTTGGAATATACGTGAGGAAAATTCTATCATGCGTGCTTTGAGACTGAGCTATTCTAATTTGGAGTTGTCTCTGAGGAGATGCTTTTCTTTTTGTGCAATTTTCCCTAAAGATTTTGAAATAGACAAGGAAGATCTAATTCATCTCTGGATGGCTAATGGATTTATTAAATCTGAAGGAAACGTAGAAGTGGAGGATGTTGGAAATAAAGTGTGGAAAAAATTACACCGTAGATCATTTTTTCAAGAAGCAAAGTCTGATAATTTTGGTATAATTAGAAGTTGCAAGATGCATGATCTATTTCATGATCTTGCCCAGTCTATTATGGGTGAAGAATGTGTGATTATTGAGAAAGGAAGGTTCACTCAGTTGCCACCTAGACTTCACTATGTAAGCTTAAATTTTAATTGGTCTATCCATATGGCTGCTTTTAAGAAAGTTGAATCCCTGCGGACTTTCCTGAATTTTAGTTATATTAGCCTCGTTCCATCAACCCATTCTCTTCGAGCATTACTTACAAGTTCTAGTGAGTTGTCTCCACTGAATGATTTAGCACATTTGAGATACTTGAGTGTGAAAGGGTATTTGAAGGCAAGGTTGCTTAATTCAATTTGTCAGCTGCCGAAATTGCAAATATTGAAACTGGAAGAAGTCTTCCACCTTAGGCTGCCCAAAGAATTGACGCAATTACAGGATCTAAGGCATATTGTGATGGATAGCTGTGATGTAGAAGAGATGGCTCCGAATATGAGCAAGTTAAGGAATCTAAGAACACTGAGCACTTTCGTTGTGGGATCAAAGGCAGGGTGTGGGTTAGCAGAGTTGCATAGCTTAAAGCTGGGTGGCACACTGAGTATTCGAGGCCTTGAGAATGTCCCTAATGAATGGGATGCTAAAGAAGCAAATTTGATTGGTAAGAAGAACTTGAATATCCTACACTTGACATGGGGTTTAGGGTTTAGGTCTAGAGGTAGTAATGTGAATGTTGAGAGAGTACTGGAAGCCCTGCAACCTCCATCAACTCTGAAATGTTTTACGATGATAAGATATCAGGGGAGACAGTTATCGAGTTGGATGAGAAATTGTGCAGTTCTGAGAGACTTGAGGGAAGTTACACTGTTGCACTGTGAAAACTGTGAGGAGCTTCCTCCACTTGGTAAACTACCACACTTGAAAAGGGTAGAAGTGAGTGGAATGAAAAATGTGAAGTGGATAGATGGTGAGTCGTATGAAGGTGTGGAGGAGAAGGCATTTCCATCGTTGGAGGAATTGAGTGTGAGGAATTTACCAAAATTGGAAAGGATGTTGAGGGAAGAAGGAGTAGAGATGCTCCCTTGTCTTTCTCAATTAAGTGTATCTGGCGTCTCCAACCTTAAATTTACACGTCTTCCTTCTATTGATAAATTTTTTGCTGCAGACATTGACGAAGGGGCTTCCTTCATGGAAGGGGTTATGGTGAATATGTCTTGTCTAAAGACCTTGGGGATTTATCGCATTAAAGGAGTGGTGGTATTACCCAACCAATTCAGGGGGTTGGGTTCACTACAAAAACTAGTCATGGAAGCTTTTTATGATTTGGAGTATTTCCCAGAACATGCGATGGAAGGTCTGACCTCTCTTCGAAGTTTGGATATTTACAAGTGTGAGAAATTAAAATCATTATCTGAAGGTGTGCGACATTTGACATGTTTGGAGAGTTTGAGTATCATGGATTGTCCAGAGCTGATGACTCTACCAAGCAATATGACCCAACTAACTGCCCTTCGGTCTGTCAGAATCTGGAAGTGCTCCACATTACCCTATGGCTTACAATGTATCCCCTTCCTACAAACTTTGGATATAAGGAATTGCACGTGTACTTCATTGCCGGACTGGCTGGGAGACCTCACTTCTCTTCAAAAATTAGAGATTAATGACTGTGAGAAGCTGAGGTCACTGCCGAGTAGCATTCAACGCCTCACCAAATTGTCTTCTTTAACTATATTCGATTGTCCTTATCTGATGAACCGGTGCAAAAGGGAAACGGGAGAGGATTGGCAATACATAAAGCACATTCCAAAACTAGACGGAATCCCAGAGGAAAAGAGTTCAAGATTTAGTGGTAAGTGAATGATTGTATCATTTTCTTTAATTTCTCCAAACTGTGAGTCTCTGCATACATACATTAATGTTCGTAATTGCATGCAGAGAGCATTCGGCGATCATCTCACTCATGTAACTGCTTCAAGCCTGCCATCAAAGTAGATGAGTAAATGACTGATTCACAAATGCAGATTTGAAATTTTCCTTATATTATTAATGTGGTTCACAAATGTGTTACTGTTTTCTTCAATTAATCACCTGCTGCTCTGTATAGCTTTGAGTGATGTTGGTGTTGAGTTTAACACGCCCTGTATGCTACAATCTCTCAAAATATCAACTTATGTCTTTTCTTTTTTTTATGATACCTTTAAGTGCTGCCTGTAACCAAATGTATGTTTTATTATTCCGTCAATTGTTTATCGTTGTATTATAAATTAAAACAGAATTAAGAAAAAAAATTTAAAAGTTTGTGATTGATTTAACTCATTATAATATCTTAAAATTACTTTTTTAATTAATAAATTTTGTAAAATTATTATTTTTTCATTGTGTTAAAAAAATTAGAATGAGAGTTGATTACTTATTTATATATATTATACTACTTTACTTAAAATATTATTTCCGTTATGATATGAGAATTCGGTTAAAAAATAATTATAAATTATTTGACACTGTGCTTACATATAAAAATGTAGAAAATATATATTTAAAAAATAAATTTGAAGATTAAATAACATGAAAAAATTCAAAGTTAAAACCATAATCTAAATAAGTGTATATTAATTTCAAAATACTTACATAATCATATTTACACCTTAACTTAAATTCATATAAATTTTAATCTTTATAAATTTCAATGAATTAACCTATTTTCCATTTTGAATCAATTATTGCAGATTGGAAATGATATATGTTATTTGATCAATTTCTTTATTTTCAAGACATATATGTTGAACAATATATTTTGATGTCTCTAAATCTATGTGGAAAACTTGAAGATTATGTGGATGTGTGTGTTGTCTAATAGTTTTTAACTAGTTAATTCACTTCTTGAAAGGATCCAAACTCATTTGAATCTTTATCTCTTTTGAAATAAATGTTTTCTTAAAAACTGAAAAATTCTTATTCAGTTGTTTTTCAAATCAACTTATTGAAAAAGTTGTTACTCACAGGTTTGAGGTTAAGACAAGTTTTTCAACCTCTTGAATTGTCGAAACAACTTGTTATTTAACACTTAGTGATTTTCAAAATGATTTGGAAAAGTTTTACTTAAATTTGTCTTTGCGGTCAAATAGAAACCATCAGTTATTTCAATAAAACAATTGTAGTTTTTATGAAAATCTTAACAGAGACATTATTTCAATTGATTGCTTTAAATGCTTTCAACTGATTTTGGTTTATGATCTAGCAGCTTTGACAGCTTAATTGAGTTTATATAAAAGCTTTGGATCATATCAAGTGTGTGGAATGGTTCAAGATCATCACTCTTGGTGTGTGTTGTAATCTAAGTTTGATTACATAGTGATTTTTTTTAGTGATTAGGTGATGACTAGATACAACTATAATAAACAAATTTTTTTTTTTTTTAATATTGTTTTTTACGTGATTAACTCACAATTGTTTTTTTACATGATTAACTCACAACACAGTATATTGGTTTAAGCCAGGGGAATAAAAGTGTGCCAAGGGCAAGCACAATTGGACAGGAAAAAGTTTTTTTCTTTCTATATAAAATAAAATGGGGGAATATATTTCTTTTTATTTCTTCTCTTGCCTTGTAAGAACTCATAGCTATGCTATTATTTCATATCGGATTTTCATTTTGTAATGCTGTAGGTGTGGCTCTTAAGCTTGTGTTTGTGCAATCCTTTTTAAAGGCTTTCCTCTTTATCTCTCCCGTTGAAGCCACTCCAATCTGTCCAAATTTCAGCAGATTAAGAATCCTATTATTTCATCTCTATTGAACAGAGTAGTATGTGTGGCATTGTGTGTTTTAATCCTATCACTAATAAGTTCTTAATAATACTAGTTATCAAAATCTGGTACTGCCACCTTTTTTCCCAGTAAATATCACTCTTACTTGTCGCTAACACACTCCTTTCAGATATATTAATATATAACTATGCCTAAGAAATTGTCTAGATATCTGAACATACCAGGGGTTATTGCTAATTAGGGAGAAGATGGAATAGTTTATAAGGAAAAGGACCAAGATTTTTGGATCAAAGAGGACGGAAATAATCATACTATGTTGCACCAAACACCCAAAAGAGACAAACTATTTGAAAACTATTCTAAGAAATATAGGAATCAGTTATACATATAACTGCAGTTTTTTTTTTCAACAAATGCTAGTTATTAATATATATTATGTTCAACAATATTGGGACAACTAATTGTATCTAAACTTATCAAACTCTACTAAAAATTGTATCTATTTACGATAAAAATAGAGATAATTGTAAATACACATAGAGAATAAAAACTTCTTCTTTCTTCTTACTGATATCAGTCTGGCAAAGAAGACACCAGTACTATCGAACAAATTCAGCAATTGGCAAAGGCTATTTATGTTGGGAAATCGGGTAATTTCCCCACTAGAACAACACAACTAGTGAAATGAACTAGTATAAAACAAATGAACCAGACAAAACACTAATAGAGCTACCCGACAAATAATATTGAATACTATACTACTACTGAAAAGAAAACAGCATAATACCAAGAAATAGAGCGGAAAAATAAAAGAGATAAAGAGGAAAGAACACATCGAGAATTGAGTTCGGCCAATTTAGCCTAATCTCCAAGCACAACTGAAATAACTCGCCTTTTTTTTATTATGGGAGAAAATATTACAAATTGGGATATTCTACACTAAACGATGAGAGGTTAATTTATAACCCTCAGACCTCCTTCCAACCAGTGAATCCACAGATGTAGGACTTGGGATTAAGCCAAAATCAACCATTTACTCGCTCAACAATAACGGTAAAAGTGACACGTTTGTTAGCGCTGCAGGTCTGCTTGCCATTAATTCTGCTTTTACGAAACATGGATTTTGGATAGCGGAGGAACCAATCATATTGCATCTGATTCAAAAAATTTCACACCCACTTCATTATCATTTATTCCAAATGTTAATTGCCTACAGGCTCAACTGCGCTCATCTCATCTACGAGCACAATTAAATTCAATGACAATATCATGTTCTTTGCATTCCTTCTTTTAATTTAAATGTCATATCCGTTAGTAAGATAACCAGTTCACTGAATTGTTGTGTCGTTTTTACACCACATGGTTGTGTTTTGCAAGACTTGGTTCGGTAAACAACACACAGGCTTATACTACATGTCCCCTCTTCCAAACTAAGCTCACACATCTCAAATTTCGACCGACCTGATTTATGGCACAAGCGCCTCGGACATCCTTCTCCGGCGTGTCTACAACTTGCATCTTCCTTACTACCTATTAGTAAAAATCTTTCATTCTCATAGTATTTGTCTCAAAGCTAAACAGACAAGGCTACCCTTTCCTTTTAAGCCCAATAAAATCCCATTCTCCATTTAATCTATTGCATTGTGACATTTGGGACCTCATAAAACCTCAACCCATTTTGGAAAACGTTTTTTCTCACTATAGTCGATGACCATAATAGATGTACTTGGTTATTTCTTATGAATCACAAGTCTGAAACCCAACATATCTTAGAATCATTCATTACTTTTGCACAAAATCAATTTCAGACATCTATTAAAACCATCCGCGTTGACAACAGATTGGAATTTATTTCTATGCGTAATTATTGAATGTCTAAAAATAATGCAGAAAGTTTGAACATTATGATAGGCAGATCAGAGAAAAGAAATTCCAAATGAAACAAGCATAGATCTAAATCCATAGATCAATCTAAAAGCAAGTTTAAATGTTTTCATTGTACTAAGAAAGCATGCCTTAAAAGGATCTACCCCGAAAGAAGAAACAAGAACTCAAAGAAATTTTAAGATTAAGGTGATGCAAACACAGCTACTACAGAATGTGAAATTGCAGTGATTAAAAATTTGATCAAAGATATTCCATGGTCACGAAACACTACTATTAGGTGTAAGCAATATATATGTTTGATTAAAATTCTTGGACACAAATCAATGTTAAATTATCATCATTTTGTCTTACAGAAGTTATTAAATAGAAATGTTATTCTAGCTACTCATATTTGAAATGTCTATCTCACTAAGCTTAGAAACATTTCTAGTTATAGAATGACTATGTTGCGTGATTGTATTTTATGTATCTTTTATGCATACTTGTAATATAAATCACATATGCAAATCAATCTTTTGACTTAATCTACTTTAAGATTTACTTTAATTATTTTTTAAAATAATTAACTTATATCATTTTTTAAAATAATTAAAGAAAATGCAAATATCAAATTATACACCCAAAATAACCTACCGAATAAATGGAGAATTATCTTTTTAAGACTGTGTATTGTAATTTGGAAGATCGCGATAATAATTTCACTTCGATGTGAATGAAACATGTGACTATGTATACGATATTATTGCGGAAAAAAGAAAAATTGTTCTGCTCTTCCCATTTTCTTCTCATCTGTTTATGGTTTTTACGTTGCATGGTTCTGCTGTTATTAATAAAAATCTTTATAATACGACATTCAATTTTAAATTATCATAGAGTACTAATAATACTACCCAGCATTAATACAACACATTGTATTATCTCTGTTAAGGAATTCCAATTCATGAATAGTAGCAGATCATATGCTTTCTGTAGAATTCAAAACTTCCATTTTTTCACATGAATTCACTTGGTATTACACAACAACAACAAAAAGTAGATATACGAAAGATACCTGATACAATTGATTTCATATAAAGAATAGTATCGATATGAAAAACTTCTATATAATTAACTTAGCAAAATCAGATTATTGAGTTATCAATTTTCCATCTGGTAAATGAAATCGACCGATTCTTGACTTAAATTATAGAATGAATCAATGTTTTGTAGAGGGTGGCTCTGAAGTCGCTCCCTTAACTTCTGCTTCTGGATTTACGATTCTAGCCACCCACCACACCACTCCACAGCTTCCAGAGTTTGTCCTCTTGAACCTGTGTTGGATGAATCCATCAAGATGAAGGAGATCATTGATCAAGGCTGCAGCAAATGCTCCGTACACTGTATTCATGTCCATGACATTCCTTGTCTTTTACATGATTGAAATTTGTAAGTAAAATTAAATAGTATTTAAGAAACGTATAGTGGTGAATTAGTGTATTTGATGTTTAAGAAGGAATCTTGAGAATTTGTATTGTTCATTGCCATTAGCTAAATGAAATAAACCTCAAGAAAAAAATAGGGTATGAGTAAACTCACCCCACAACCAGTATCAACAATTAATGGTATACATAATAAAATAAATGAACCACTTCCAAATAAGTCAAACAAATGCTTTTACGGTAGGAACGAAGATAAAATTATTCTCCTACAAGAAAATGTGATATTAACTGCGTAAAACTTGCATCGACCAAGAGTGGACACAAGTTGCGTCGACCAAACCCACACAAATTCATCACAAAAAGATGTTGTGTGGACCAGTCAACGCATGAAGGATGTAAAAAGAAAGTGAAAAAAAAGAAATAATAATTTTGTGTCGCGCATGAGACAAAAATAATTTGATTATACGTCCGCCATGACTGAAATTACATGTCCAAAAAAAAATATTACTTGATGCGTCGATCAGGCCGACGCATAGATATCACCTTTTAAATTTCTTTTAAAAAAATTATTATGTGTATTGATTTATTTATTTTAAATTTATTGAATTTATAATATTTTTAATAAATATATTAGTTTTGAATAATTTATTTCATAGTGAAATTTAAATTTTTATATAAGTTAATTAAATTAAATTTATTAGTTAATTAAAGTGTTTAATATTAAAAAAATTATTTGAAAAAGTTAAGAAATAATTGAAAAAAAAAAGAAAAATAATAATTGAGTAAAGAAAAAAAATACTTATTTAACTTTTGCAAATGATATATAAAATATAAAATATATATAAATTTAAGGATATAAATTTGACATGAAGTAATTAATGTAAAATTTAATGGATTTACTTAAAAATAAAGAAGAAGAAAAATTGAAAGTAAACTTAAGAAAAGAAAAAAATCAGGGTAAACCTTTGATTGGTAACTTTAAGAAAATATGAGTCTCATAATATCTATAATATATAAAAGAACAATTTATTCTTGAAATCAAGATTTTCATTTGATGTCCATTGTGGTTCAAAAGAGTTGACTTCTCAAAAATGAAATATAAGGTCATTTTAAAGATTTATCTGCAAAGTATATAATACAAACATAAAGATTGAGTGTGAGTGAGTGATTTATTTTAATTGTTAGATTACTACAATATCCAAAGTGTCCCAAACTTTACCACATGTTCTATAAGTGCAAATTGAATATATAACAAATTTATTCTTTAATTATTGGACCTTCTTTCCATTTTGTTGTGGAGGAATATGTGACTAATCTAGGATACGGGTGTGTTCTAAAACCAACCATTTAGTACATAGCATGCTATAATTGAAATTTTAATTTAATGTAAATAAAGTAATGGTAATGAAAGAAATAAGTGAGTTAATACAATTCCCCAATGCAGTGAATAACAAATTTATAGATTTAACTTCTTTTATTGTACGTCATTAACCTCCATAGATCTTTGACATGTAGTGATTTTACTAGGCTTAGTTCTTAAATATGCCATTATAGAGAATTTGAACTAAGCATTTTTTTTTTCCAAATTTCAAGAAGAAATAAAACTGCATATGTTTTGATCTTAGGTAATTAATATTTATTTTGAGTGTGAATTCAATCAATAAGTACTTATAAACAATTTCATATATATTTCCAAAGCATTTCTATATTATAGTCTCAATTAAGTCTCTTATAATTTAGAAGATTAATAAAATAAAATAAAATAAAAGTATTATCATAATTAGTCTAATTTTTTAGTTTTTTAGGCGTTTATGCTAGGCGTTTATTAATAAAATAAAATAAAAGTATTTCTTACTTGGTTGATTTGAGTGTATACATATGTTGAAGTGATGAGTTGTAACGTAAGGATTGAAAAGTTAAAATTTTAAAATAAAATTATGAATTTGATGGTTTGATGCACTAAATTATGGCTTAAGTGATGGTGTAACATTTGAGTGATGTAACATTTGCACTAAATTATTCTTAATTCTTTCTCTATTAATGTATCTCTCAAACAATTAGATAATGTTTAAATGATGTCTTATCACTCAAGGACTTAAAGCAACCGAACCATAATCCAAATAGTATTTCCCTAATTATCTTCAAATACCTCCTCTAAAATTGATTTATTAATAAATAATTTAAATATTAAATTAGAGGATTCAACCAAATTTTAGTTTCGGGTTATATTATAAATTGAGTGATAAGGGTATTCAGTGATGAAATCGGACAGAGATTTATTACATCAAATATATATTTTTGTAGTTTCTAATATTTTAATTTGATAGTTTTCTTATTTTGATGTTTTGCGATATGTTCTAATACAAGAGTAACTAATTTTATAAGAACAATAGTTACACAGAACCTGTATAGTATAGTTTTTGCTCTTTTACGAAACTGTGTGAGCATTTGAAATTTGTATCTTTATTTAACTTAATTATTACATACGTAAGTTCTAACATTTGGTGTAATCTCTAAATCAAAACATAAATAAACGTAATATTGAACACATACAATAATGTGTTCCCATATAGATCTTATTACGAAGTGGACTTTAAGCCTAACTCAACCCCATAAAACCGGCTCAATGGGGTGAGGTTTGCACCCACTTATATACTATGAAAGGCTCTAATCTCTAGTCGATGTGGGATCTCCAACAC
>Ga0123342_1010453_pt1 | contig 10617 bp, 12 predicted proteins | sample Turbeawhitnodule_FD_89960 | JGI IMG/M metagenome (GOLD analysis project Ga0123342, IMG submission 89960) | Root nodule microbial communities of legume samples collected from Mexico - Turtle bean Mexico white nodule | ecosystem: Host-associated > Plants > Roots > Nodule | place: Mexico: Nepantla... | reverse complement strand
CATTTTTAAAGTTTATACAAAAGATACTACAAAAAGAGAAAACATTTGACCACTACTTCCTAATTCCTTAAATTTGCTCCTTGTAATCCTTTGAGGTAAAAAGGATGATGAGCTAATAATCTTCTGAGCATCTTCATCTTCGGCTTCTTTCTCTTCTTGATCTTGATCTCCATCAACGGGGGTTCACGGGGTCACCAACTGCTACAAGAGGCCATGAAGCAGTTTGGGCAAGCTTTGGCCACAAACTGCTTGGCCACGAAGAAACTGCGGAGCGAAGAGACCACCGTCGAACAGGAGAAGCGGGACACTCAACAGAAGATGGTAAGCTTGTAACAAGAGATTCAAAACCTTCGAGCCCTCTATCAGCAAATCGAGCAAATCTTGGATGCCAAGACTAAGGAGGCCGCCGAGCAAACAACTCATCTGCCAGAGCAAAATGACTGTTTGTCCAACTTGCAACAAGAGCTTGTCCATAAGGACAAGTCCTTTGCTGACGAGGTCGAGTTCTACAAAGGTGAAGTTGCCCACGCTCTCTTGGTGGAATTCGAGGTTGTTGTCGAGCAAGCCTCTAGTCTCCACCCGAGCTTGGACTTCTCTTAGCTGGGACCAAGCAAAAGAGTCGTGGACGGGCAACTAGTAGAAGAGTAGGAGATTGAATATGGTGTGATTATGAACTATTGGAATACTTTATCCTTATCATTATTAACCTTTCTTATTTCATCGCCATCACTTGTCAACGCCTTAGCTCTATACATATGCATACCGTGTTTTTCTTTCAACTAGTTCAAGTAGCTTATGATAATGGGCACACGCCTATGTATACTTAATCAATCAACTCATTTTTAGTGTTAGCAAATCAAGAGTTTAACGAAGCTAACCTTTTGTCGGACCATTCACCATAGCCTTTACAGGCTAATGCTAAAAAAGGTATCTTACCTTGAATCCACCAAGTATTGCCTTACAAGGCGCGTGTTCGAACGACTGAGCTATGCAACCGAACAATCATTCTCACAAAGCCCTTGTACTTAGGCGGCTGGCAACACCTGCGTATCAAACATATGTTTCACCTGTGCGACTAGCTCATCCCACACTGTGTCTATACTCGGGTGTCTCTCACACACCGAGCTTGTTCACCATGTGTCAACTAAACGGCCTATCTATGCAACTTCACTTACCCCACAGAGTGCCTAGACTCAGATGATCTTTTTCACACTAGGCTAGCCCGACTTACCATGTATTGGGTTAGGTGATCTATTAGTGCAACTTTACTCATCCCACAGAGTGCCTAGACTCGAGTGATTAGTTTCACACTGATTTATCTCAACTTATTTTGTTCTGGTCTGGATGAGGCATCTATGCAACTTTACCCGCAGTGCGACTTCACGAGGAAGGTCAATTTATCTGCCAATGGTAATCGATTGCTCACATGGCCTCTTCTCAAAGAACCTCTCCGATGGAAAGGTCATCGCATCGCGCATCACAATCAAACAAGAAAGACAAAAGAAAGCAATAATATCTCGTAAACAACTATTTAGTAGGTGACCTCGTTAAAAAACCCTCCTCAAGGGAAAAATAGCGTCTCCTTTTCAGCACCATATTGTTCAACAACAAATATCAATATAACTAAAATAAAACTTAAGGTTAGCAGCGTTCCATGTCTGAGGGATGGGTCCTCCCTCCAAGGTTTCTAACATGTATGCACCATTCCCAAGCACTTCAACTACGCGAAACGGCCCTGTCCACTTTGGAGACAACTTATTCTCCAATTGGAAAGGATGAGTTTTCCACATTACCAAGTCGGCGACCTGGAACTGACGAGGTCTGACCTTGGTCCTTTGTTTCAGCTCTACTCTTCTTTTCAGCGCTTCAGACTTAATACATGCTTGCTCACGGACTTCATCTAGTAAGTCCATATTTACTTTCCTCCTCTTATTGGATTCTTCAGCAACGAAATTCTGATACCAAGGAGATGTCTTCTAAATCTCTACGGGGATCATAGCGTTTGTCCCATACACCAAAGTCAACGGTGTTTCTTTGGTGGTGGACTGGGGCATGGTGTGATAAGCCCATAAAACTCGGGGAACCTTCTCTTCAAGCCTCTGAGCAAGACCCTGTTGGCTGATTCCACTTGGCCATTCGTCAGGGGGTGTTCCACTGAGGCGAATATCTATTTTATCCCGAGCTCCGAGCATAGTTTACCTAACTGTTGACTGGCGAATTGTTTTCCATTATCTGATACTAGATGTCTGGGAACCCCAAAGCGGCATATTATGTACTTCCATACAAAATGTTGTACCTTGTGGGTGGTGATTTGGGTAACGGGCTCAACTTCAATCCACTTGGTGAAATAGTTACCACAAGGTACTTCTCACATCGTTGAGCGTACCTTCCACGATTTTCTTTCGTTGTCGGCCAATAGTATCCAGCTCGGATGACCTTCAACACTAGTGCTCGGCCTCCAACATGACTTCCACATATGCCTTCGTGAAACTCGACCATTACTTGGGTGCACTGGTCCCCACTAATGCAAATAAGTGTAGGGTGAGCACATCCATGACAAATCAGCTTGCCATCAATCAACGTGTACTTTCCCAAATTTGTTTTTATTGCTTTTGCTTCTACGAGCTCACTAGGAAGTAATCCATTGGCTAGATAGCGCTGGTAAGAAGTCATCCAAGTATCGGTCATGCTACCTTGGGAGATAGTCATTATCTCCTCCTCCAGCGCCTCACATGCCACTATCCAGGGAACTTTCAGTGTTTCCTAGGTCAACGATCAGTGACTCCTTCCACCCTGGGCACCTACCACTAAGACCTCCTTAGGTGGGTTCTCTTCTGCCGTTCTAGGGGCCTTCAAGGTTTCCTGGATCACTGACCTCTGACAGTTTCCCTTTCCCGAGCTGACCAGTTTGGCCAAGAGGTCGGCTCGGGAATTCTGCTCTCTCGGCACATGCACAAGCTTAAATTCAATGAAGGCTTCTTTCAGCAACATGACGTACTTGAGATATGCGGCCAATTGCGGGTCCTTGGCTTGATATCTGCCCATTACCTGCTCGGTAACAAGTAACGAGTCGCTCTTCACTAGCAAGTTTTGAGCTCTCAACTCCTGGGATAACAGCATCCCAACTATTAACGCCTCAAACTCAGCCTGATTGTTTCTGGCTTTAAATGCGAACTTGAAAGAATGTTCGATCAACAAACCATTGGGCCCTTATAGGATAACCCTAGCTCCACTACTTTGCTGATTGGAAGAACCATCTACTGATAATATCCACCGAAAAGGGATATGGGTGAGGACCCCTAGACACCAACTCGACCACAAAATCAGCATATACATGCCCTTTAATCGGCCCTTTTGGCTCATAATGGATGTCAAACTCAGACAGCTCGACCGACCACCACACCAACGCCCTGCTATGTCAGGCTTCTGTAAAACCTAGCGGATAGGCAGATCAATTATCACTATCACGGTGAAGCAGTGAAAATAGTGTCGTAGCCTTCTAGCTGTGAACACTACTGCCAACACAACTTTCTCGATCGCCTGGTAACGCTCCTCAGGCCCCTGTAGCACCTTGCTGATGAAGTAAATTGGCTTTTGCACCTGGTCCTAGTCTTTCACTATCACTAAGCTAATCGCCCGGTCTGTGATGGAAAAATACAGACAGAGAGAGACGCCCGCCAATGGCTTACCGATAACAAGAGGACTGCCCAAATACTCCTTCAACTGGATGAAAGCTTCCTCACACTCGGAGGTCCACACAAAGTGATTGTTCTTCTTTAAGCACTGGAAATACGGGTAACCCTTGTCCCCACTTGCCGATAGGAAACGAGACAGAGCTGCCATCCGTCCAGTCAGCTGTTGGACTTCCTTAACAGTGATAGGGCTCCTCATTTCGACGATGGCGACACACTTATAAGGGTTGGCTTTAATTACCCTCTCGGTTAGCATGAACCCGAGGAACTTACCTGCTTCTACCCCGAACACACATTTTTCGGGGTTTAACTTCAGGTTATACTTGCCTATGGTCGCAAACAGTTCCTCAAGGTCTGTCACATGCTGCTTTTTCTCCTTGGAGGTAACGATCATGTCGTCTACGTACGCCTGCACATTTCGCCCGAGCATGGGGCGACAATCCTGTCCATCAGACACTAGTAAGTGGAACCAACATTTTTTAGGCCAAAGGGCACCTTGTAACAATAGCTGGCGAGCTTTGTCATGAAAGCAGTCTTACTCTCATCATTAGCATGCATGCGAGTCTAATTGTCTCCCGAGAATGCATTCAGGAAACTCAGTAGTCGACACCCTGAGGCGTTGTCCACCAAGGAGTTAATGTTCGGCAGTGGGTATGAATCCTTTGGACACGCCTTGTTCATGTCTATGAAGTCGACGCACATCCTCCACTTGCCATTGGCCTTCTGAACCAGCACCACGTTCGCCAACCATTCATGGTACTGGATCTCCCTGATATGGTCAACGTTCAGCAGCTTCTGAGTCTCCATTTTGATGATTAAATGCCTTTCTTCATTAAATTTCCTTCTCCTATATACTATTGGTCGAACCCTGTTGTCCATAGTGAGACTGTGGCATAGGAAATCAGGGTCTATTCCAAGCATGTCAGCAGAGGACCACGCGAACGCGTCCAGGTGCTCGGCTATCACCCCAGTTATCTGGTCCTGCAACTCCTGACCTAGCGAGGCACCGAGCTTGAACAACTTTCCTTCGATTTCCCATTCTCGGACTTCACCAGCTGGTCTCGGCTGTTGTCTATGGCCTAACTCGGCTTCCAAGACCTCGACTACTTTTCCCCATGAGAAATACCGGCATAGTTGTAACTCCTTCTGTTCTTTAAGTTGCACTCATAAGACTTCCGAGAATCTTTCTGGTTGGACCTTATCGTAATCACCTTTCCCTCAAGGGATGGTAACTTCATTTTTATATGCTTCGTAGAAGCTACCGCTCCTAACCTGTTCAGCGAGGGCCTCCCTAACAATAGGTTATAAGCAGAAGGAGTATTAACCACAACATACCTAATGACGATAGTCCTGGCAGCTTCCTCATCTAAAAAAGTTGTTGTTAAATCAATGTAGCCTCAAACCTCAACTTGGTCCAGTGCAAAACCGACTAAGCATCCATCATGCGACCTCATTTGATCGGGGGATAGTCGCAAGTTGACAAACGTGGACCAGAACATCACATCAGCCGAGCTCCCTTGGTCAATGAGAGCCCAATGCAGCTTTCTCTCTACCATAACAACAGATATCACTACCGGTTCATTATCGTGAGGGACTACACCTACTAAGTCTGCCTTCGTGAAATAGAGATCTGGATCTGGCATGTCATCGTGACCTCTTGCCTCCAGTGACATCACTGCTCTTATGTATCTTTTACATTTGGCAGTCGTGCTGCCTCCACCAGAAAACCCACCCAAATCGTATTTAACTCGGCGTGCACGGGGACCTCGTGTGCCTCATATCCGTCTGTAAACTCAAACCAGAATGTGGATGGGATCAAGTTTTAGCAGGCCACACAGTTGGCGCCAAATGTTATCGCCGGTTGATTGGGTTGTCGGTTGACTTTAGGTTGAATACCCCTTTCATATCTACCTCTTTCGGAAACGAGTTTGTGCCTCCTTGTCGCACTAGGATAAGGCTCCGTTGAGACAGAGGGCGCCCTACCTGTTGATTACACTCCGACGATCAAGTCAGCTAGGGCTCACCAAAAGCAACAACTTAAGAAAGTGTATCAAAAACAGCGTACCTTTACCTGGAAGCTTACTCTTCCTTTTATTGTCGTACATGCAACATACAACCCTTCTCCCCTTGAGATAAGCAAATCTTAACTGAAAATATACTAAGCATATTAATCTTTTACTATAACAGAAAAACCACTTGCCACGGGCACCAATGATCTTCGGGTGCCATCCGCAAGCCCACTTTCTGTTACCAATGCATCTCCCTACCTTACTAGGGTTAATAGCAACTAGCCACGTGTAACAGATATGCAACAGAAAATATTGTGACATACTCATAACAAATAAGAAAAATAACAACTATATTATATTCACCGCCACAAACAAATCTATAAGCATGTGTATATATAAAATTACTTTGCGTAACGACACTACCACGCGCTTTGGGCCTACCCTGAAAAAAGGCCATATGCACAAGTCTCACCCAGGCCCAACGACCGAGTTGACCTCCTATACCACAAAGAGCCGAGCGTACAAAAATAATACCGAGAGCCGAGTACTAGTCAGTACAACAACCATGATACCTGATAGATAGGAAAAAATTCAACAAAGTTAAAAAGGCATCAATAAGAGAAGACATAACCGAAAAGAAAATATACCAAAGAAGTCATCCTCAGCATGAGGAGATAAGTAAATGCGAAGAAGACTCCAAGTAGGAAGCTTCCGGAGAAGATGATTAAGAATCGATAACCTCTCCAAGCCATCGACAGTCATTAAAGATCAATGCCAAGAGTTGTGTTTTAAAGGAGTGTTAGTCCAATAAAAAGGAAACTTAGGTTTATCTTTGTTTTCGCCGACTGACTTCGGTCGGTCTCTGAGGTGAGCTCCGCTTTGACTCATCTCAACTGGATGTTCCAATATGCTGCTGCTAGATGGCAAAAGGGGGCTCTACCTGTTGATCACACTCAGACGATCAAGTCAGTGAGAGCATTCAAACTATAAAATCTGTTTCAGCTTAAAGTATTCAGAAAAGCGTACCTTTACTCAGGGTCTTAAACCCCTTTTATAGACATTCCTTCAACAATTTTCATCAATGAGAATATAATCTCAACAACCAGAATATAATTTCAACTAAAGGAATATAATCCTAACAGCGATAATGTGTACCATTGTTTTCAGGTACCATGGAACATATTCTTAACAACTTTATTTACATCGAAATATATAATTAATGATTTCAGTTAATCACCACGTAATAAGGACCGCTGACAATCTGGGCCAATCTCATGGCATGTTATTGGGCCCATACCTGGCCAGACCGAGCGGGGTATAACTTATATACCGAGCTTACTACACTTAAGTGCTTGGGCCGAGGACCCGAGCACGTTCGGCTAGTACAATCTCCATCATAAAAGTATTTACGGCGATCCTTTTTGACCAACAGTTTAAAAAATCCACTATTGAAGTTCTTCTACGAAGACGAGAAAGGAGCCAAAAGATTAGCTTGTCCTCGGCTATCAAAGACAACCAACTCGCTCATTTTCCAGGTCGAGTACTATAAAAATGCATAAAAACTTATGGACTCGCTTTTAAATATAAAAATTTACATATAAGGCGAAAGGCTTGAACAACTGCTCAACTATTTAGATGAAGTTGAGTTGGAGCAACATTTAAAACACGAAGAACTCCCATTTGATATTTAACCAATGGAAACCGCCTTTGCATATCATTAAGCAAACTTGAATAAAAATAGAAAAAATCCTCGGCCAAATCTTCTTGACCATGGCAAACGTTATCAACAACCTGACATCTCCGAAAGGAAACAACATCTTTATTAAAGCAAGGTTCGTAAAATTATGCATGCGATACAAAATATCAAAGCGAAGCCAACCAGTGTTATTGAGAAAAATATTCACGAACATGAAAATCAACCCATTCATAACCTCATCTCAAGCTCCAATTCTCTTTCGTTGCTTCAGCTCTCTCTTCGGCAGCCAAGTTTGGAGATTCTTCTTTAGTACCAACACTCTATTGGTTAGTGGGAGACGAGTCATTCATGGATTCCATATGTGAAGAACTTATAGGAACCGTTTCGGTTCTTTATTAACCTCCCAATCACTATCACTTGAAAAACGTTTTGATGACGAAACAAAGCTAAAAAAAGACATACCTAACAACACGAGTCAGAACCAAAATTAAAATCCGAAAGCTCTCAAATGACAGAAGAATAGATGTGGACCATATTTAAAAATGAAAGCCTATTTATAGAAATACACATCGCGATTGGAAGACTAAACAACAATAAGATCCAACCGTTAGATCTAATACAAATCGAACGGTTCAGAAGTCACAACCTTTCAAATCAATCTGAAAAAGTGTAATTAATATTCACCAACCTCAAGAACAAAAGCGGTTGCGTAATAAACATTACCAAAATCAATAAAGCGATTTATAACAGATAAAATTTATTTGAGGATCTTCATCAGAGACAAATTTTCGTCGGTGTTAGGGGGCTAGTGAAGTGGTCATGCCGAAAGGCCGATAAGTCAAAAAAGAAAAATAACAAAAGATGTATTAGTGGAAATTTTACATGAAAAGGCATATATATGTCAGTTTTAATAAGAAACACGTAAATACGATAAATAATGCTAATTAAATGTTAGGGACAAAATTACAAAATAGAAAATCAATTAATAAAAGATAAACAAATGTTTTAATATGAAGTGATAGGCCCAATAGACCCATTAGTGAATATTAAAAAAAATTGAATATTTAGTAGTTTTTTTTAGTGAATGATTAAGACAAAATACTGACTTAAGAATATTTCATATCGAAAGAGCGAGAAATATTTTAAAAAATACGAGCGACGAAAAAAGGAGTTAATGGAAGAAAAAATTGACTTAGAAAGACAAAATATGAACGAATCTTGAAAATAGTCTCCCTCCCTCCCAAGTTTGTACTTCATAAAGTGTACAATTACGGGTTTAAATTAATTGTAGCTTGTAAGCGCTTCTTTCTCACCTTTAACTTCTTCCCCCAACCCTCTCCTTTATGAAATCGCAACCACCCACTTTAAAACTTGAAAACCCCATCTTTAATACGTATGTGTTGTCACATATTAGCTTTCTTTTTCACCCGCAAAGATAGACAGACAACAATTTTCAACACGCAGAGATAGACAGACATTGTTGTGATAACTACATGCAACATTAAAGCATACCCAAAGGTATCTGATATTTTATATTTTATAAAATTTTCAATTTATTAAAACTATTTGTTTGGTATAGAAAAGTTAGAATATCACTCATATTGGAGTTATTTTTTTAATCAACAGATTAGTATAATTTATTGAAAAAATAGATAATATTTTGTTTTCTAATCGACTTTTTTTTATTAAATATGTTTAATTAAGTATTAAAAAACCGTATAAATAAAACTTACAAAGGATACTGTTCAAAACACTGTCACTACTAAACATATGTCAAATTTACTAATTTAGGTATTTTATTACAGTACAAGAAAAATCCAATTTATCTACGAAAAAATTTCGTAGGTAACAATCAAAATTCATAGATAATTTATCTAGGGAGAGTGTGTCTGTAGATAACGGAAACAATAATTACTGCGACTCAAAGTCAAGTCCCTTAAGGAGTGTCCAAAGAAGCTTTAACCATTACACCAATCAAGTTTTATTGTCATGTTATGATTATTATTATACTTATTAGTTGATTATCAATATTAATATAATTAATAATATTATAAGTATTATGAAATATTATTATTATTATGAAATATTATTGATATTATTAAATATTATTAAGATTATTAAATATTATTAATATATTATAAGTATTATTAATATTATTAAATATTGTTCTTGCCGGTTGACCCGAAACGCCTTCATGCGTCTACGTCACGTCTACGTCACGCTCACGCTCAGAGTCCTTGTGCTCGCTGATGCGGTTCCTGTAATGAACACCTGAAATACAAAGACAATGGGCGCCCTAGCGGCCGTTTGCACTCTGACGCTCAAGTCAGTACTAGGGCTAGGAAACACCAAAAACTGTATACTTTGGTTGTTGTGTGTGTTAACGGCGCAAGAGAGTTTTCTTTTTCTCCTCCTCTTGCCAAGTCTGTTAACTTACTATTTATAGACTGAAAACTAGGGTTTCCTGTTTACCTGAAAATGGGTCTTTCTGTTGGGCGGGTCCAACACTGTTGTTACCTTACTCTCTTGATAAACTAGTGCGTGGGGTCCCTAACTGGAGTGCAACCTCTGACGGGATGACCACCTGGATGCCTCCTCGTGCACCTAATCTCTTGGGTCACCTGCCTTTGAGAGTGACCTAGTTGTTCACGTACCATGCATGCAGCTCGTCCCTGATCGCAGCCCTTGTTGGCCATATCCTGTCAGTGGCTTGTATACTTTGTGTCACGCCTGAACGCGTCGTCCCCTCTACACGCATGACACTCGTGATCTAGGCTTCTCCCTTACTGATAACTGGCGTGTGATCTGGGATCCACTTCTCGAGGCCCATCTATACTGTTTGTTTCTCCGATGTCCGACCTCTCCACACTGCTTAGTGGCAAGTCGGTGCATCCCGATGACCGATGTATGACCACTCTCGGCTCCTTGGTGCGCGTGTTTTGCAAGGTACTGGCCTGCGCTGCTCGTGGGATCCGCTTACGAGCACCAACATCACCAGTGGTTTAGTCAACGTCCAGAGACTGGTAGGTACAAATATTATTAATATTATTAAATGTTATTAAATATTATTAAATATTATTAAATATTATTAAATATGATTAAATATTATTAAATATTATTAAATATTATTAAATATTATTAAATATTATTAAATATTATTAAATATTATTAAATATTATTAAATATTATTAAATATTATTAAATATGATTAAATATTATT
>Ga0123342_1010452_pt1 | contig 10619 bp, 9 predicted proteins | sample Turbeawhitnodule_FD_89960 | JGI IMG/M metagenome (GOLD analysis project Ga0123342, IMG submission 89960) | Root nodule microbial communities of legume samples collected from Mexico - Turtle bean Mexico white nodule | ecosystem: Host-associated > Plants > Roots > Nodule | place: Mexico: Nepantla... | reverse complement strand
AAAGATGAAGGAAAATGAAGCTTATGAGAAATGGAGTTTGAGATGATGAGCACGCCACTTGGATGATGAAATGACTCCAAGATAAGTGTTGGAAGCCGCCACTTGAGAGCTCTCAAATTCTCATAAGATAAGACTAATGACTAAGAGGAACAAGCCTCACTAGCATCTCACACAAAATGTGCAGAGTTACTTTCTTTATTTCATTCAACTTGTAAAATACACTAGGTAGGATGGGAAAATGGAAAAATGGGAAATCTTAGGGTTTGACTAAGTCAATCCCGCATCTTAGGCTTGTCCTTCTAGAAACTAGGTCAAAATGTCTTTCAAAAGGGCTAGGAACAAGCTAAAAGGTTACCCACACCCCATATTATGCTAAAGGTACCTTATTCTAGCCTATATTTGTTATTTGGATCCCTCAAGTGAGCCCAACTTATTTACTACATTTTCTAATCATTAAGAAGACCAGTAGGAAGAACTTTAGATGCTCTGGTCTTTGTCCAATTCTCCCTCTGGTGAGGTCTCTACTTTGAGATGACTTATCTTTGTGTACTTTAGCATCCTTGGTCATCTTCTTGTTGGCGAGGTTTGCATCAGCCCTCCACCTAAATAACTAACCAGGTTTGTGCAGTAATTCAGTTATTGTTATATGCCAATTTTGGTGCTTCCGCACTTCCTAAATAACAGTCTTTTAAAAGTTTAATTTTGTTGTGATTATAGTAGCGTTGACACCACATATGCATGTTGTTTGATTTCCTCTGCACAATTGTTCTTTGTTGTTTGATTTCCTCTACGCATACACATACAACTGCCAATCACTATAGGGAACATCTAGAATTGCATGCATAAATAGTGATAGAATTGAAGTAGATAGTACTACTGTACCAACAAGTGGCAAAATCATTTTTTTGGGTTACATTATGATTTCACATTCTACTTTTTAGAACCTTTAATTTTGACAAAACCCAGTAGCTCATGTTCATCAATCTTTGGCCCTTGTGTTTTCTTTCACTCTTTAAGTTAGCCATGCGCTTTCTGGCCCAAGTAAGCCCTTGGGTTTATGTTTTCCTCTTTGTTCTTTCCTGCCTCCGCTTACACTTTGTTGGTTGTTTTGTCCTTTCTGTGCCTTTATCAGAGAACCTTGTGGTATTATGAGTAATTTCCCCATCATTGTTATTGACTTTAGTGCTTTTTACAGGATTGTGCATGGTAAATGTTGATGACTCCTGCTACTAGTCAGTTATGCATTACATTTATGGTGACTGTTTGCTTAAGCTGTTGACTTTTGATTATTAATGATACACGTGCCTTTCAATTTCTTAACTCTCCTGTACAATTTCTTAACTGCCATGCACAATTTAACGGTAAAAGGGTGCACATTTTTTACACCATATTTTCTTATACCTACCATATACATTGTGCAATAATTCAGCTCGTGAACTCAATTATTTTCAGTTTACCAAGTAATTTATTTTCAGTTTATGAAGTCATTTATTTTCAATTGACTAGGTTCTGAAATCATTTATACTAGGTTCTGGTCCAGATCAATGTTCACATTCACTCCAAAATGTGACTCACTTGTCAACAATATTTGTGAAGGCTTTAATAGTGTGCTTGTAGCTGCACGTGCAAAACCTATCATTACCATGCTAGAAGATATCAGATCTTATATAATGTAGAGATGAGCAAATAACAGATTGAAAATTGCCTCATTTGAAGGATCAATATGTCCAAAGATTTTAAGCAGGTTACAAAAGGAAGAAAATCAAACTCGATATTGGATACCCAGGTTAGATGACAACATTGATACACTATTTTAAAAAGTTATTGTGTTAGTTGTTAGATATGTCTAACCAATTCCATCATCACAACTCTTTCGCAGATCACCTAATTGAAGTGAGACATATCTCTACCATTGGAGAAAAGTTTGTGGTTAACTTGGACATACATGAGTGCAGCTGTCGAAAATGGATGTTGACTGGAATACCTTGTTGTCATGCACTTTCTGCAATGAAATTTTTCAATGTCGATCCAGTCAACTTCATTTCATTTTGGTTCAAGAAGGAAACATATGTAGAGGTGTACAACTCAATTATCTATCCAGTGAACGGTGAACAAGTATGGGACAAAACTGAAATGCCAGATGTTGTGCCACCTCCCACAAAGAAGATGTTTGAAAGATCAAAAAAGAAGAGAAGGTTGGAAGCATGGGAGGTAATGAAGAAAAAGATTCAGTTAGGCCAAACTAGATTAAAGAAAAAATGTGGGATATGTCATAAGCTTGGCACAACAAAAAGTCCTGCATTGAAAAATCATCTGAAGAAGGTCCAAGTGCATCAAGGCCATCTCACCCAAGGCCATATGCACCAGGGCCATCTGAGCAAGCTCCAAGTCAGGCAGCAGGCCCATCTCAGCAAGCTCCAAGTGCACCAGGGCCATCTCAGGAAGCTCAATGTCAGGAAGCTCCAACCGCACTCGTTTCACCATCTCCCCCTACTCAACCAACAGTTTCACAACCATCTCAGCCAACTCGAGGACAACAAGATCAAGCGCAAAATTTTCAAGACCCAACACGAGACTTAAGTTACAGTCCATGAGAGACCGCTTTTGGAAGCCATGAATGCTTTTGGAACCACTGATTTCTATAGTTGTGTATTTTGAAAGCAATTATCCTAGGCTCCTATTAATGTATTTTGGAATGACATTTACGTTCATGTGGTTCATGTATTTTGGAGTATATTAATGTTATCAGGTTCTATGATAATTAAGTTTGATTCATTCCAAATCTATGATAATTAAGTTTGCTTCATTCCAAATGCCTATGCTTATTTCATTTCCTTCAAGGTTAAATTTTATATTATATAACACATTACTTGATACTGAAATAGAATTTAAAATTTCATTTCGGTTTAAAATTTCATTTTGCTTTATTTCATATTGGAGTATTATACAAAACATCAAATATTTTGTTCATTCAAATTCTTTTTGCATTGCTCAAGATTTTAGGATACATATTACATACTGGACATAATGAACTCAACACACTAATACATATTACATTAACTCATTCAATCATAATCCCAAAATATACATTCATGTCACTCATGGGATTTTAAGAAAATAGTCAACATAACAATGTTTATTATAACAATAACACACAACCCTACTAATAACATCTTAATCCACTTTCTTGACATCTTCAAACGTTTTTTTCAAACTACAAATCTTGTTTCTTTGTCTAGCAATAGTTTCATCTTTTTCATGCCCATTGTCTTCAATGCACCATCTGAAGAAATTGCATCACATGCTTACGTCACTCCTACTCTGTATTAGCCAAAACGATAACCAAAACAATCAATACCAATGCATTTTTTTTCATAATCCATAATTCAATACATCTCACCTTTTACTTTGGACAACCCCAAAATTACCTCCCACCATTATTGACAGTTGTTGTTCACAAAAACGAAAATTCCCCAAAATCGCAAATGGGAGCAACAAAAGTCATCTTGCTCCCACCACCATGGCTAGAATTAGATCGGTGTTGTTGCACTTCCATTCGATAACAACTACATGATGATACAGATGCAAACCTATAGGCATATATTCCCACCACAAATGAAGCTACGAATGAAGCCACAAACGAATCACAAACGCTATTTACTCCTACCCCACCAACGAATCTACAACACCAGACTCCACCACAAACGACCCTTGTATCTGTCAACACCCTCGTATCTGTGAAGAAGCCACCATCCAAAAACGTTTATGCCAAAACAAAAATACTAACCAACACAATTTATTAATCTCTGCAAAACCAATCTCATGCCCCCAAATCCTAAGCATAGGAACCAAATTGATTTTTTTTTAAAACCACGGTATAAAATTGAATATTGACCCTAAATGTAGGGATGAATAAGGTAATTATACCTTCATTTTATTACTTTATTTTGTGTATTTGGTCATTATTGTTGAATGGTTACTGTGGAGCAGTTTGAATCTGAAAGAGGTTGACAGATACTCCCCATATTTTCTTCCATGCCTTTCTTCTAACTTCCACGCCTCTGAAAAAGTCAGTGCGCTATTCACACTTTCATAACCTCCTTCCTTCCATTTTGTCTTTAAAATTCTCCGTCTCTCAATCACCTCTACAAAAATCATAATTCCCCTTTTTCACCCCAAAACAAAAAGAGCCATTCATCTGATCTCATTCATTTGGTATTTCTCAAACAATTTGAAGATCGTATAAGTAACTTTGGACGTCGCAGCAGTCGATCAACGTCTCCCCACAGAGCAAATTATATGTAGGGACTATTAGTGTAAATAATTATTCATTAACTACACTTAATTATATGTAGAGATACTATTTAAATTGTTTAAAAAGACTACAGTTTTTAAATTGAGTCTATTTTATAATATTCTTAACCTAATTCTCTATAACAATATCTTGAAATGGAGATGACTATTGAATTGGTGGATACATTTATTTAATATATGTTTAGCTATAAATACTTTTGAAATTTAATATTCAACTTGATCTTAATCATTTAAAAGATAACTTTCAAAATATAAATAAAATCTAAAACATACTATATTAATAATTGGCGTCGTGACACAATGCGTACTTATAATTTAAAATTCAAAGGTATATAAACATAAAAAAAAATCAACGAATAAACATTTCCTCTATCTGACCAATGAAACCGAGGAAATCAATGAAATAACGAATGATTATTGTCGGTACAAGGACAATCTGTTTGTTAAGTATGATGTCATAATGAATGAACAGTAAAGCAACCCATCTAAATATGATCCATTTTACACGATCTCTAAAAATTTGAATCGGTTCCAAGAATCTTGGAATGTTTAGATATTGTCCTAAAAAGTTAAGGGATATTTCAAGTGCATTAATGGTTATTCCTAAAAAATAGTCCAACACAAATACGTGAATAAATAAGGTTTGAATGAGAGTAAAAATTAGAGTTCGGTAAATTAGAGAGCATTTTTATTGGTCTGGAAGGGATTATAACTCGATTAGATCTCTAGCCAGAATAAGAGGCAGAATAATTGGCGCACCCCGGTGAAACTTTCACTATCCCCTCATAGAGTATTTACACACCATTGAACAAGAACAACCCACTACCACGACCACTAAATCAACCCATATCGGATTGCAACTCTCACCCCACTTTGCAACATATATTGACTACCATGAAAGAGTCTAGAACAATTACGGGAAGAAGCTAACAAGTCTCGTCAGTTCATGGAAGATGTAATGCGGACTCATGAAGAATTGCAGAAAGCCAACGACGAACTTCGATGCACCCTGAATAACCCTGCATCCCGAAGGGAAGAAGTGCGGATCTGATTGGAAACTGTGCAAATAGATAAGATGGTCCCAAAGATCGCCTCTTTTAGGATTAGTAACCTTAAAGCTTTTTAGGCTAAGATGTTGATCTTGGGTGGCTCAAAATAGGTAAGATGCAAGATGTTCGTAGGAACTTCACAGGAGCCGCGCTATAATGGTTTAGTAGAATACAAGGTACAACCATTGACTCGTTCAGTACCTTCTCAAAATGTTAGTAACTGCTTTTGTCAAAGGATTCAGGGCCAACCCCTTCAGTGAATCTCTGATTCGTCAAAAGGTTGAATCTTTGGAAGAGATAAGAACTCGAGTCGGATCGCATATTGAAGCTAAAGAAGTGATGAAGCAAAACAATTCTGTAGAGAAGCACACAAGACCCTTAAATACAAGGATCACAACAGATATCAGACAAACCGATGAGATTTCGAAAGACACCAAAGCAAAACCAAGCGGCGCTATATACCTTTCGCGTTGCACAAACAATCAAGAGAGCCGAGAGAAAAGAAGTCGCAACAATGCCCTTGCCTAACCATATCAAGATGACAGGTTCTCCAGGGCGAAGGAATCTCACTCCTCACCTCTGGTACAATCATCTCCGAGCATTTGTATCATCTCATCATTTGAAGATGAAACTCCCTACTACTGAGGGACAAGTTGTCACCGTGAAAGTCAACCTGAAAACATCCCGGAGATGCTATGAAAACAATTTGCACAATCGGAGAAGCTACTAGGCAATATTAACTTTAGCAGTGGGTGTTGGGGGAGAAATACGACTAGAAGAAAAAACAAATCACAAGTCCCCAACCCGGAACGGAGCAAGCTGAGGTGCTGGAGAACGAGTTTCAAAATCGGTTAATCTAAGAAAATCGTATGAATACTGACCTGAGCTGGTCAAAGATGTTAAAGAAATGGGAGTAGGAACAAGCAAAACGTTGAAAATTGGAGCAACTCTTAAACCTTGGTTGAAGTCAAATTAATAGGGTTCCCTCAGAACAATCTCCGCTCTTTTGTCGGGGTAGGCAACGACATGCCAGGAATTAACCTCGATTTTTTAGCCTTCGGTTGACACCGAATCCTAAAGCCAAACCGATGGTACAAAAAAGACATTGACACTCGGAAGCAAAATGTAAAACTGTGCGAGAGGAGACATAAAAACTCCTAAGAGGACACATCAAAGAGTTCCAGTACCACACATAGTTATATAGAGTGAAATCATGGTCCGAAAATCCAACGAAAAGTGAAGAATGTGCATAGGCTTCACTGATATGTACAACACATATCCTAAGAATTCTTATCCATTATCAAGCATTGACACATTGGTTGAGAATGCCTCGGGGTGCGGTCTTCAGGGTTTCATAGATGCTTATTCTGGATAACACCAAATTTAGATGCATATTGAGATAAGGAGAAGACGACCTTCATGATCGAAGATGTCAATTCTTACTACTGAATGATGCCTTTCGAACTAAATGTAGGGGCAACATACCAACGGTTGATGAAAAAGATACTGCAATCGATGATCGGCAAAAGTGTTCTTGCCTACATCGATGACACGGTAGTTAAGTCGTGAGATCCGACAGACCACGGGAAGGACCTGCAAGAATTCTTCACCATCATCAACAAATACCAATTGAAACTTGACCCAGAAAAATGTGGCTTTGGGGTCAAAGCGAGCAAATTCCTTGGTTTCCTACTTATGAGAGAGGTGTCGAAGTCAATCCTGACAAGTGTCGAGCCATAATTAACATGGGAGTCCCACAAATTTCAATATGGTACGAGACTGACTGGTTGGTTGGCCTCCCTTTCTCGTTTCCTCTCAAAGGCAGAAGACAAAGGTTTCCCATATTTCCAGTGTCTGTGGCGGAATGATTGATTCAGTTTGACTGAACAATGTCAGCAAGAATTTCAACGGCTAAAAGAATATTTCAGCAACCCCAAGTACTTAAAAATCCCACAAACATCCGATGTCAGTTATATATGAAGGTAACTAAGAAAGCGATAGTAAGTTTGGCCCTTGTCTAAGAATAAGGGGCTTACTAGAAGCCAATTTACTTCGTCAACAAGGTTTTTCAAGTTGTCGAATCCAGGCATCAAAATCTGGAAAAAGTAGCATTACTCGTGGTGATATTAGCACGATGCCTCTGCCACTACTTTCAGAGACACTCTGTCATAATCCGAACTGACCTCCCAATTCTTGAAGAAGCCGGACATGGCAGGAAGAATGATCAAGTGGTCAATCGAGCTCTCTGAGTTTTGATGGCAGAGGACTCAACTCAAGACCAACCACTAGAGTTATGGCAATGAGGATACAAAAAGATTGAGACTCTACTACTGATGGCAGAGACACCTTTTTATACATGTTAAAAAATGTCACAACCTAGTGTAAATTTCTAGAGTAGAATTTTAATTTTCTTGCTTAAAAGTAGAGTAAGAAATTTACATGTATTTTTGCTTTAAGTAAATTAAGGTTAGAGTTAGTCTTATAAAACCTACCTAGGGTATAATTGAGATTAATTGCATCCCACATTAAACCCAAGGTCGTTCATTAGACCTAATTAGGTCACATGGTGCACACTTTCATGAGGTTTATGAGTCATGTCCTAAGGGATTGTATAGGTAAATATGTAATAGATTACTTTGATGATATCTTAGTTTATAGTTAGAGTCTAGAGTCTCATTTAGTTCATCTTAGGGAAGTCTTGTTAGTTCTTAGGAATAACAATTTATTTGCTAATGTAGATAAGTGCACTTTTATTTTATAATGTAGTCGTTTTAGGTTTTATAGTCAACAAAAATGGGGTTCATGTTGACCTCGAGAAAATCAAAGTCATCCAAGAGTGGCCAACACTACAAAATGTAGGAGTTGTTGGGAGCTTTAATGAGTTAACAAGTTTTTATAGAAGATTTGTTCTCAACTTCTCAAGTCTAGCTTCATCACTGAAAGAGTTAGTGAAGAAAGCCACTCGATTCTGTTGGAATGAGAAACATGAAAAAGCCTTTCAAAGGTTGAAAGCTCAACTCACTCATGCACCAATTCTAGCTTTGCCAAACTTTTCAAAAACTTTTGAGCTAGAGTGTGATGCGTTAGGAGTAAGCATATGTGCAGTGTTATTATAGGGTGGGCACCCTGATACAACCCAACTCGACAAGAAGATGACCAAGGACTACACTTGGAGAAATGAGATGGGAGCCTAGAAGAGCTACTAGACATCATATGCATTATGGGATTCAATAGGAAGAACAAGATTGGAGAGTGCACAATTTTGAAGAGAGGCGCCATCAACACCAACCACCAAAGACTTCTTTTCCTTTTGTTAAATTACCTAGTTTTAGTGGGGAAAGTGATCCCGATTTGTATTTAGGATGGGAAGATAAGGTAGAATAAATATTTAATGTATATGAGGTCAAAAAAGAGCAAAGGGTTAAGTTAACTTCCCTAGAATTTTTAGACTATTCAATGCAATGGTGGCTTCAAATTGTAATGGACATTGGGCTAAACAAGAGGTCAATTGTGGTCTATTGGCACGAATTAAAGTTACGCATGCGTGCACAGTTTGTTCCTCCTCATTATAGGACTTTTGTTGAAGCTCCAACGACTTCATCAAGGACCTAGGAATGTGGATGAATATTTCAAAGATTTAGAAGTTACATTGTTGTAGAACTTTATAAGTATACATATTTGGAAAAATTGGTTAACCTAACCATCAAGGTTGAATCACAACTTTTACAAAAACCTCTTTCAAACATACACATAATGATGGTTTTTACAACTCATCTTTGAAGGATAAAAATAAATTTCACAATCAAGATATTCCTTCTAATTCCTGTAAAGAATCCATTCCACAAACTTCTAAAGACAATCCTTCCCCTTCTAGAAAGAAATCGCCAAATAAAACCTCAAATAAAAAATGCTTCAAATGTTTAGGTTTTGGTCATATCGCTGGAAATTGCCCTAACAAAACAATCATGATGGTAAAAGGGGGGATAGTCATTAGTGACCATAGTAATCAATCTTCTAGGTCTAAGTCCCCTACCCTTTCAAAAACCCTAGTGAAAATGAATGTGAGTTACCTTGTGAAGGTGACTTATTGATGGTAAGGCGAATGTTGGGTACCATCCCAAAGAGAAAATAATTTTCACACCCGCTACCTTATAAACAACAAGTTATGTTCCATGATCATTGATGGGGATATTTGTGCTAATGTGGCAAGTACAAGAGTAGTGGAGAAGCTTGGATTACCCACTATCTCTCATACAAATCCCTATAAACAAGTCCTCATAACTTTTGCTATAGGAAAGTATAAAGATGAGGTTTTATGTGATGTTGTGACAACTGAAGCAACACATATTCTATTGGGAAGGCCTTGGCAATTTGATAGGAAAATTTTACATGATCGCCATACCAATAAGATTTCTTTCAACTTCCAAGGGCATAAGATTATCTTAAAACCCCTCTCCCCTAAAGAATTTAATGAGGACCAAGTCAAAATGAAAACCAAAAGAGAATGAAAAAAGACGAAGAAAGAAAGGATAAAAAGGGTATCATCACCTCACCTCACACAGTAAAAACAATAATGTTAATCCGTAAAAAAATACAAACTGCACCTCAAAGGTATTCTTCTTCCTTATCTTTTTCATTACCTAATCATTCTATATACTCGACATCTTTAATAAATTAGTTTAAGGATAATATTCACAAACCTTCTAAGGGTTTTCACCTTCTAAGAGGATTTTCAAAAACAAAACATTTCCTCCCTAAACATTCTCCACAAACATGGCCTATATATAGAACTCATTCAAGTGAACTCACAAAACTTCATGAAGATAAGTTTGATTCACAACCCAGTGCTAGAAATGTTTTTATCTTTCATGTGAACAAACTAACTATGTTATTTACAGGAGTTCTAAGTTCAAGGTAGAATTCTTTCCAACTTGGGGGGCATGATACAACCCAACTTGGCAAGCAGATGACCAAGGACACAACATACACTTCACAACTAGGTCAGCCATCTCAGCATACAAGACCAAAATAATGTTGGCCCTACCAAAAGCCTTAGTAGAAGAAGAACCAAACATGGACCAAAATATCAATTGTTCTTCCTTCTAGTCTTTTCACAAGACAAGTTTATGTAAAATAAATTTGGCTCACTTTAAGGGTGTCAAAAAGAAGAAGAATTTGAGTAGGGTGTGCTTAGTAATTTCGGTTTGTGTCAAGCCCACCTCTCATGACATGTGCACCTAGGTTTAGGGTTTCTTT
>Ga0123342_1010451_pt1 | contig 10620 bp, 6 predicted proteins | sample Turbeawhitnodule_FD_89960 | JGI IMG/M metagenome (GOLD analysis project Ga0123342, IMG submission 89960) | Root nodule microbial communities of legume samples collected from Mexico - Turtle bean Mexico white nodule | ecosystem: Host-associated > Plants > Roots > Nodule | place: Mexico: Nepantla... | reverse complement strand
GGAGAGGAGAAGAAGGTGCTAAAATTGAAGAAGGCACTTTACGGGTTGAAGCAAGCACCGCGGGCATGGAATACTCGTATCGATACATACTTCAAGGAGAACGGGTTCAAGCAATGTCCTTACAAGCATGCTCTTTACGTAAAGAATAGTGGAGGTAACATGATATTTGTTTCTCTTTATGTTGATGATCTCATTTTTATGGGTAACAATATTGAGATGATAGAAGAGTTTAAGGGCACAATGAAACGAGAATTTGAGATGACAAATTTGGGATTGATGAAGTTTTTCCTTGGTTTGGAGGTTAGACAAAAAGATACGAGTATTTTTGTATCACAGAAGACATATGCAAAGGAGATTTTGAAGAAGTACAAGATGGAAAATTGCAACCCAGTATCAATACCAATGGAACCAGGTGCAAAAATCTCAAAGTTTGATGGAGGAGAACGTGTCGATGCAAGTAGATATCGCAGTTTGGTAGGAAGCCTTCGTTATCTCACATGCACGAGGTCGGATCTTTCGTTAAGTGTCGGCATCATAAGTCGATTCGTGGAGGAACCGATTTACTCACATTGGAAGGCGTTGAAGCGAGTCCTACAGTACATCAAGGTACTGTATCACTCGGATTATTCTACTCAAAAGCAGAAGATTACAAGTTGGTGGGTTACTCTGACAGCGATTGGTGCGGAGACATAGATGATCGGAAAAGTACATCGGGACATGTATTCTTTATAGGCAACACAACATTTTCTTGGCTTTCAAAGAAGCAACCGATCGTGACGTTATCGACGTGTGAAGCTGAATATGTGGCAACATCTTGGTGTGTATGTCATGTGATATGGCTTAGAAACTTGTTTAGCAAGATGGACCTAGAGCAACTAGGTGCAACCGTGATTCAAGTTGACAACAAATCAGCAATTGAGTTGGCAAAGAACCCAGTGAACCATGAAAGAAGCAGACACATTGACGTTCGTTTTCACTTTATCCGTGATCATGTGAAGAAAGGAAGTGTGGAATTGGTGCATGTGACAAGTCAGGATCAAGTTGCGGATATCTTCACAAAACCGATACCGAAAGTACTTTTCGACAAATACAAGAAGGTGATTGGCATGATGGATGGTAGAAACATTTATGTTTATGGTAGAGTTTTGTTTTATAAACTTTAAATGTAATTTGTGGGTTTTAAAATTAGAAGTTACTAGAAAATAGTAAAATGAGAGTTTGGATATGTGAAAGGTCAAAAGTTGTGAGTGGGATTTTAATTATGTTGTTAGTGGGGTTTTAAGGCCATAATGAATATTTTTCTAGAAGACCTTCCTAAAGCCTATAAATAAGTTGTAATATGCACTACAAAAAGAAATACAATAGAGAAATACAATAGAGAGAAATACAAAAAAAAGTGTTTTCTTTAAAGAAAATTCAAGTGTGAGTGATTGCTTGTTTTACAAATCTCATCTTGCTTCATTTCTCGTCATTTTGTTGCTGCTTCATTTGTTGATCGTTTAGTCTTCAGAAGACCGCTCCCAGCACAAGAACCGCACTTCTGCGCTGAATCGCCTTCGCTCTCTTATAGCTCTCAAAGGTATCTCTTTCACTGTTTGTGTTGGTAACCAGAGGATGCGAAGGATATATAGATCATATGAATCAGCTAATGAAAGAGTATACGCAGAAGGTAACATGTTGAACTGGTAAAAGATTCAGAAAATGTACATGGTGCTCTGATGCATGTTAAAATGTGTTGTGCATTGGCAAGTAATAGATCACAACAATTTCACTAAAAGTAACTTACTCTAATAGAATTTTAGACTTTTACTAGTTATTTGTTTGTTTGCTGTTCCAAGTTTGATTGTTTGATTCATTCATTGTTTCTTGTGTCACATTGCAATTTGCACACAACGAATAAAGTGATTGACAATTTTTTTGCATAAGACTGCTGTGCCCAAACTGAGTGCACTAGTTAAGTGTGAGGAAACCCTCCGTTTGGCTTGTTTGTTTTAGTTTTACCAAAGGACTAGCCTTTGGCGTTGTTGTCACTGAGGTGAACTTTCAATTTTAATTGAAAAAAGAGAAATGTTTAATACGCTCTTTATTTTTGGCTAAAATTGATTGGAATCCATATAATTTTGTTGGTCTCCCTTCTTATTTATTAAGATTCACTGGTGATTTTGCTGTTCCTAATAAATATTAACCAATAATAAAGGCTTAGAAAGATTTTAGTAGACATTGTATTGATAGTACTCCCCTCTTGGATAATAGTAAAAAAAAACATGTAAGGAATTGCAATTAAGTACTATTGTCCTTTACCAAAAGCTCACCTTTGTCCCCAACTTTGGAAATTACAGTTATTTCCGTGGATGCAAATTACTTGAAGTTTTAGTTAGGGACTGAAGAGTGGAACATATAATTTTAAGGACTAGAATGAGAGTTTACGCAATAATTTATCCTAGTCTGAAATAAATATGGTTTTACTGATAATTAACTACTGAAAGAAGGGAATGGCTCTGAGATCCCCCTTGTTCATGTATTGAATTGGATACCAATAAATTGGATCAGAGATCAATCTGGCTCAGGGTCACAATTTGATTGGTTCAACTAGTTAAATTGGTGCTTGTTGAACAATTGACGTCCATGTGAATAATTGTTATTACTTGCTAATTAATGTATGCTCAAAGATTTGATTATTGCTATACAAGTTGACAAAGAAAATACACAGTAGTTTCACTCTTCTCGTTTAACTGAAATATTTGCCCCTTTATTCTAGGCTAATGTGAGATGTTTATTTTAGTTACTGGCTTACCTATTAATTTGTTTAAACTTTTCTTTTTAATTGTTTTGGTGTTTATTAATTCTATTGCAGGTTATCCACTGGGGCACTGTCTCGGTTAATCCTATCTGATGATTCACTTAGAAAAGAAGTAAAAGATCTGCGGGCATCAAAGGTATATCTTCTTGGAGATTCTCTTGAATAATAGCAGTATTTTAAGTAATCACGTAACACTTCATTAAATAAGTAGTTAGATAAAATAAAATGCATTTCTGATGGGATTGTTTGCACCCGATTCCCAATTAGGAAACATAAGGAGGGGCCCAAGGAATCAAGTCGGCGAGCCCTGTTAGCTATTAATTAGGCCTTTGTACTTGAGAGTAGACCATGTTAGTAAAAGAGTAAAAGTGTAATGTAAATCGTTTTTTTAACGCCCTTTGTCAAGTTACACACTCCCTGCAAACGTGGAAATCCAAACGGTGGATGATGTGATAAGGGTATTGTTTTAAATATCATGACGGTGATGTGATTTTGGAAGAAAGAAAGGGAAAACTTTCTCAACAATGTGAGAAGTTAAACTTTCTCAACAAGAAAGAAGAAAGCGGTGTTAGAATTAGGAAGTGTAATTATCATATTTTTAAAATTATATACTTAATTTGTAATATTATAATATTAAAGAAGTAAAGAGAAATAAAGTTAATATATTACACTTAGTATTGCATTGAATATTTTCTATCATAATTATAAATCAAAATTACATCAATTATTAATTACATAATTTAAATATAGATAAAATCTACCAAAACCAAAAGTAGTAACTATGATCTAAACTAATGATATATACAAGATGATTGTAGGATTTTTTTTCAATATCACCTTTTTGAAAGACTTGTAAAGTTACCAAAATAATTAAATAAGATTTATAAAATACGAAAATAATAAAAAGCATACACTAAATATATCTTTTATTTCAACACTGATTAACCAAATGAGTTCTTTGAATGATGTTTTATTTTCATTTCATAGCTGCAAAAATAAAGCTTAAAGAATATTTCAGATACAATATCCATGAGGTAGTAATGAAGAAAGTATTTTTAAAAATTATATATTAGTGTAGCCGCCTTATTATACATGTTAACCACATAGAAAATGATAAACACATTGTTCTAAAGAGAGTAAGTACAACTTAAAATATATTATCGTACATGTGTGCATAATTTTGGAAAATATTGTATGTTGACTTCTTATTATTGAATAAACACTTTTGACATAGTAATTGACACATAACACAGAATATCATGAATTATAGGAAATACTGTTACAGACTACTATTGTTAAATAATTTCCAGAACAACAGAAGTAAGATGTATTGTTAAATTTAAAGCTTTGTGACAAAAGATCTATTTAGTAAAACAACAAAAACATACTGAAAAACAATACAAAATGAACTCCATGACTGCTTTTATTTAAGTGCTATAATATGAGTGTCGATCACTATTATGTCTAATGTCAACCAACACTTGTGAAATAGCACAACACTTTAATTGCATTACCCCCAAAAAGTAAAAATAAAATAAAAATCTAAATGTAATCCTGAACCATTAATAAACACATATGAAAGTATTTAAAATTAGATTCTTGACCCGTGCAATGAAACACAAACTTTTTTTAAAATTTCATATTTAAATGATAATATTATAATAATTACGGATACATTACATATATTTAATTACTTTTTTTCTCACATATAATATATTAAATTATAATATTAGTTATACAATAATTTATAAGTTAAAATTAAATTAATTAAGAATTATATAAATTAAAAATAGATAAAATTGGTATATTAAAAACATAATATAAAAAAGTTTAACAATAATTAATAATTTAAAACACTTATAAGACAATCAAATGAAATGAAAGTATATTTATTTTTTATAACAATAATTAACCACAAGATCATATATGTAAAATTATATACTTAATTTATAATATTAAAAAGTAAAGAGAAATAATGTTGATAAATCAAAATTACATCAATTATTACTAAATAATTTAAGAATAGATAAAATTGAACAAAAACAAAAGTATAATGACCAAAATTATTGATCAATTCAGGATGATGGTAAAGTCTCTCCTTTGAATATCAGATTTTCATGAAGACCTGTAATGCTAGAAAAATAATTAAATAAGATTTATTAAATACAAAAATAATAAAATACATTAACTAAATACATCTTTTATTTGAATACTCTTCATAACGAAATGAGCTCTCTGAATGAAGTTTTATTTTGATGTGACTATGTTTAATTCATTTGATAACTGCAAAAATAAACGATACGATATCTGTCAAATACAATATGCATATGAGGTAGTAATGAAAAATGAAAATCTAAAAATCATATATTGGTGTAGCTGCCTTATTATGCATGTTAACCACATAGAAAATGGTAAACACATTGCATAGTAGATATCCAGTGGTTTCTAGGGACTGGATGTAGCTCTTGGGATAAGAGTGAACCAATATAAATTGCTTGTGTGTTTTTCTCTTGCCCTGAACTCATTTACATTTTGCTTTTAAGTTGTTTTAATCACTGCTGATAAAAACAATCGGTTGAATCGCATAAACAACCGGTTGATTTTCTGGAAATCAACTTAAACAGTTTTGTTTCATTGTTTCCTTGATTTCTTTATCTATGATTCTACATTGGAGTTCATTATACCTTCAAAATTTGCAAAAAAATATTATAAAAAATTCACCCCCTCCTTTTGTTTAAGGCCATATATTCTAACAATTGGCATCAAAAGCTGGGTTCTTGAAAAATATTCAAGTTTGATACTAAAAAAAAACTTTTTTCTAATGGCTGAAAAATTACCTTTTGGAAAGGGTGCCTCAATAAATAGACCACATTTGTTTTGTGGTTTGAACTACTAGTTTTGGAAGGTACGAATGGAAATCTTTGTTGAATCTCTTAATAGAGGATTTTAGGATGCAATTGAAAATGACCTTTTTATTCCTAAGCTTGAAAAAGATGGTGTTTTTATTGAAAAGTCTTGGTCCCAATGGACTGATGCATAAAATAAAATAGCAAAGTTTGATTGTATTGCTAAAAATATCCTCAAATATCTTGATATATCTTGGCAACCCAAAATGACAACCATCTTGGAGTCTAAAGATTTGACATCTTTGACTATAGCTTCTTTGTTTGGAAAGCTTAGAGAACATGAGTTAGAGATGAACATGCTCAATGTTCAAGAAAGTGAAGGTAAGTATGTAAGAAACATTGCTTTGAAAGTTGCCAAGCACAAGATCAACCAAGCCTCAAGTGATAAAAGTGAGGAAGAGACTTTTAGTTTGTTGTCTAAAAAGTTCAGGAAATTCTTGAAGAAGAAACACAACAAATACTCCAACCAAGAGAGGTATGTAACAAGAAACCTAGTGATTTTAATGCTAAGAAGTATACTTGCTATGGTTGTGGTGAATAGGGGCACATAAAGGTTGAATGTCCAAATAAAGAAAGCAAAGAAAAGAAGTCAAGCAAGAAGGAAAAGAAAGGCAAATCAAAAAGAGCCAACATTGCTTGGGATGAAAATGATGTCTCTTCATCAAGCTCCTCATCAAGTGAAGATGAAGAAGCCAATTTGTGTCTTATGGCCAAGGGAGAGTTCTTGTACTTCTTTAAATGCTGAAAATTATAATCAACTTCTTTAAGCTTTTAAAGAAACACATGAAGAAGCTAATAGATTAGCTCTTTTGAACAACCGGTTGAAAGGGTTGAATAACTGACTTGAAAATAGAGTCAAGACACTGGAAGAAGAATTGGAAAACTCAAAACTTGATTTCGAAAATCTGGAATTGCTTTACAAGAACTCTTCTTGCAAGTGTGACTCAGTTGTTTGTGAAAATTGTGAATCTCTTGAAAAGAAGGTTCACTATCTTGTGAAAACTGTGGATAAGCTTTCAAAGGGAAAATCCAAATTTGAGACTGTCTTGGCATCTCAAAATTGTGTTTTTGGAAAATCAGGTGTAAGATTTAATCCAGAGTAAGAAAAGTGAGATTTTAAAGCCTTTTTCAATTGTGCCAGAAAAACAACCGATTGAAAAATCGAAACAACCAGTTGTTACATATTTTTATTGCATGAAGAGAGGTCACTCTGTTAGATTTTACAAAATTAGGAAATTTTTTGTTCCTAAAGGTATTATGAAATAGGTTGCCAAGAATTTTTGAGGTTCCTAATGATAGAGATAATGTCAAAGGACCCATATTTGTAAGGGGACCAAATCTTGTTGCTTGATTTCATGGTTTTGCAGGATTTCTAAGAGATCAAGGACTCTTGAGTCAAAAGATCAAGCTTATGAAGGGAAAAGATTCTATCTGAACTCCCAATTACAGATCTGTACCAGACTTAGTCTTCTTGGAAATCAAGAGAATTTTCTTGATCATGAACTATGACTCATTGAGAGAACCACTTTGTCAAAAGTATAAGACTTTTTTTTTCTGTCTTAAGTTTTCTTTAAATCTGGAGTATGAAAAATCTTAATTGATGTCTTTATTCTTCCTCTATGTAAAGGTGTATGTGAAGGTTTTATTCTGATTCATCTTTTCCTGTTATTATTATTCTGTGAAATGTTTTAATTGTTGTCACAGAAAAACAACCGATTGTTTTCACGAAACAACCGATTGTTTCCCCTCTGATAGCACTGAATTAAATTGATCTAATTTCTCTATGCATTCTGTCTGTTGCAGATTCCTTCCTCAAGCAGTTATGGTCAAAGTGCATTTATCATGGGTCTGATTTCGTTCAGAAAGGGTGTTACATTAGTCATAAATGAAATATATTCCATAATTTCTTGGAAAATTAAGAGCCTTTATGACTAGTCAAAGTCCACATGTGCTTTCCATGTGAAAACTGCCACTGAGTGACGTGCCACTGTGAAGTCTTGGACCAGATTCTCTTTCTTGAAGACTGAAACCCACTAAAAGCCAAGGATTCTAACTGCTTTATGTGCATATATAAACTCCTATTAGTTTCTCTTCAAAAAAACAACTTATTGCCACATCTCTTGTTGTTTCTCAAATCTGCCATATATCTCATTCTGTTTTCTGGTTTTTCCTTCTACCTCCATGGATTCCACACCCCCTTCATCAAAGAGAATCAAAACTAGGGCAGTTAGGAGAGGAGGACGTCTTGAAGCATGGTTCTCGGGTGAAGATGAAAAGATTGAGAAATATCTACATGAGACAAGTAGAAAAGCTATAAATAATCTAGTTTAACAAAATATGAGGTGGAAGACTATAGATTAACAAAGGAAATATTGGTGTGGTGGAAGAATTTAACAAAATTCAGTTTTATATAAATTGCTTGAAGAATCCTCAAGCAAAGGTGAGAAACTTTTCAGTGAGTGGATTAAAGCTTAATGAAAGGCTAATTTCCTTCATTGTGACCTGGATGCTCACACCTAGGGGGAGTAATCACTCTGTGCTTATCGAGGAGGACCTTGTCTATATATATTGTATCATGAATAAGGTCAAAATCAATTGGATCCACATCATCAAGGAACACATGCAGAAATCCATGAGGTTAAGTGATTACCATTATCCTTATACTATCCTGATTTCTAAATTTCTGAATTATTTTGAAGTGGATCTTGAGGAAGAACAAACTGAAGTAGTGAAGTAGAGAAATGACCAATCAATCTCCACCAAGGTCAGGTTTTACAACCCTGGTTTGGTCCATGTAATTTGACTGTTATCTTTTATGTCAGGTGTAAAAAAACTATTATAGTACCTTTGCTTTGGCAGTATTTTGTTTGCAAATAGCATTCTCAAGGTCTTGTGTGTGACCATGAGTCTGCTTCTCTAATCAATCATGAATAAAAAATCATCAATTCATCTCTTTTGACCTGGATGTGTTGTTTTGTTTTGGTTTGTTGTGTTTGATTTTTTACTTGTAGCTGAAAGATCTGACCAAGCTACAATACCTTGAGTTGAGGCACAAACATATAGGATTATTATTGGTAGAATAGAATATTACAACAACACTTTTATCCTTTGGATCTGTATTCCAGTGGGTGGGGCTTAAACTTCCCTTCCAAAAGCAAAATGAAAGTTGCATGATTATATGGAGAACCTGTGGAGGAGAAGATTTCTCAAAGTCAAAAAAATTTTATATGTTGCGAATGGCAAGAGAGTTAGATGGGCAAAATCATATTCTCAAAAGAATAAGGTTCTTTTTTACCTTCCACCATCCTCCACTTTTTCCCCTGTTGACTCTTCTAAAATGACATTAAAGTCTATATGCACTCCAAAACTTGAAACCCTTCTAATTCAAACTTTATTATTCCATGTTGGTTATTATGATATTGATATCAGCAATCAAGGAAACAATCAATTGGATCTTTAACAAATGAAAAGCCTTGATCACAATCTTTCATTTGATTAACTCTCATCTAAGTTTTTTCCTGTGGCTAATTATTTACTTCATGCTTATCTATAAATAATTGCTACCAGCTTTTAAGGAAAAAACATTTTTGTTAGAGAGAAAAAAAGGTTATAGCTAAGCGAAGATAAATGTATTTTGAAAGGTTAAAGCTACAACTAGGAATAAGGGCAAAGCAAACCAAGGAATGCAACACGTACCATGACTTTTGCATGTATGACATAGCTTAGCATCTCCTATAAAGCATTCATGTGAAAAACCTTAAAGATGAATATATAATAAGAAAAGGGCAACAAATGTAACAATCTCAAGAGGATAGATGTTAATAGCCTTATTCCTACAACCTATGACCTCTTATAGGTCACAAAGAAACCTTAGTATTGTATTAGGTTATGAACATTAAGTGTGTGTTTGGTTTCACATACAAAAGTATTTAATCTAAGTCAAATAAAGAACTCTTTTAGGTAATTTTTACATTCTCATTTTATTTAACATGAAAAATTGAGAATATATAGGCTAATCCAAACAAACTATGAATTATGAGCATGCATTCCACTATAAAGTTTCAAATAAGTGTTGCATAATTTTAACCAAACTACCATTTTACATCAATCTCTTTGATTCAGACCAATATATAATATGATCATGGTTAAGAGAAAAGAAGAATTAGGGAGCTAAATTTGGCAGTGTCATGAATCTTGCTTGCTTTTCTGTCACTTCAAGAGAAGCAAAGAAAGAAAGCTCTTCTTTTTGGTTATACTCGTTGACTTTGCATGTGGATTATAGCCCTTCTAATATGTACGATATTGCAGTGTTGTTGCCTTGTTGGGTTTGTAGATTGTTGAGCATGGACACTCGCTTTCAGACCCTTGATGAACAGATTGAAGTTGTTCAAAATCAGATTTTTGAGCCACAATATGGAAAGGAAGACTGAAGGAAAAACAACCGGTTGATTGCTCGGGATAACCGATTGTTTCTGCAATCTGTAGATACTTTACTGCTCTCTCTCTTTATATTCTGTTTTCTCTTAAACAATTTCTGTTTTATCTCTTCCTAAAGTCTATTTGTGAAGAAAAATAGGGGGACAATTTGGTGTTGTGTTGTCTTAAACTCTGCAAACTCTATATGCTTGAATAGTTTTGTTTCTGTTGCTGCTGTTGATGTTTAAAGTTTGTATATTTTGCTTTTTTAGCTAGTTTTCTCTGCTTTGATTTTTATGCAGAAAACGAGCTAATGTGTTATTCTAACCTGCTGCTATAGAGGCTTTGTATTGCATAAGTTTTGTTTTTGCAGGAACTGCTTCAGATTCAAACAAAGTCCAACACAAGCAACCAGGGATTTGTCTTCATCAAATAGGGGGAGATTGTTGATCAAGAGTGATCAAGGGCTTTGAAGAATCCAAATCCAAGTGTTTGATG
>Ga0123342_1010448_pt1 | contig 10626 bp, 3 predicted proteins | sample Turbeawhitnodule_FD_89960 | JGI IMG/M metagenome (GOLD analysis project Ga0123342, IMG submission 89960) | Root nodule microbial communities of legume samples collected from Mexico - Turtle bean Mexico white nodule | ecosystem: Host-associated > Plants > Roots > Nodule | place: Mexico: Nepantla... | reverse complement strand
TTTTTTTTTTTTTTTTTTTATCTCTTCCATCATTTAATTTAATTGTTAAATATATTATTTTTCTTATATTATATCGTGGAATTAATTTTATTTTTTTCAAAATCTTAATTATATCAAGATTTCTCATTATAACAGTTTTATGTGTACACAACTTCTTCTTTATTATACCATTATTTAATATATCTTATTTTATAATATAATAAAATATTTTATCATTTTATATGAATTATTTAAAAAATAAATTATTTTTTAATTTTTTAAATTAATATTAATGTACAGTTTTTATATGACTCATTCACTTTTTCCTTAGTTTTTTATTTTAAAGCAAGAAAAAGAGCATAGTCTCATATTTTCACACAAAATTTCATATATAAAATAAAATTACTTTTACTTTCAATCATTCTCTCTGTATTTCATTTTTTTGTTTTTCAATTTTAACTCATCCAAAATTGTATGTATGTTACATTTCTATCATCATGTAAAAGAGGAAAGTGTGAATACACCAGCTCAATCGTGTTTCCACTAATAAAAATAGTTAAAATTATCATTTTATACATGAAATTAATTTAATTTAAAATTTTACAATATTAATCTATTAAAAATAGTTATATTGGACATCAAAATCAAAACAAGAACAATTTTTTAAAAAATTAACAATCTTACAATCATTTCACATATATAATTATCTATTCTAATTATTTTCAATATTTAGATGATTTAAAAATTGAATCAATGATTTAAAGTTTGAAGAGGAGTAAAAACCAATTTTGTATAAGTGAAAAAAAACATATTTTACTATTAATTTAATTATTTTTTTTAAATGTTTAATTTCTATTTAATTCTTATTCTTTTATATATTTTCAATTTAACCTTTGAAAATAATTAAAATAGTCCCTTCAACCGACCACTTTAAAATTATGAAATCTCAGAGTTGAGCAAAATTAATTTTTAAATCATCACGTTAAACATAATCTATATCTTATGCATCAGAAAAAGAACTACATTCTTAGCCTAAGTGTACCTATTGCAATAGCTAACAAAACAAATGAAAGCTGAATCAGAACCGATATGTCATATGCTATTAGGAATGCCACTGTAATCCGTAAAATTTAGCACTAAAACTATTTATATTATACCACAAAACTTACATCTGATAACAAACAAACAATAATAAATAACGATAAAAAAACTTTTAAAAATTATATAACCAATGAAATTAGATAACTGAAATATCTCATTATCAAAGTTTCAACTCATTGAAAATAGTTATAATAAACATTAATAACAAATAATAACAAATTTTTTTAAAAAAATTATCTTTAAAAAACCTAACAATTATTTCACATATAATAAAAATATAATTTTAATTATTTTCATATATTATAAGTGCATTCTAAAGTTTAGTCCAAAACACCAATTTCATATTATAATATAATTAATAATTTAATTAGTTAGATTATTCCTTACTTTTTAATATATATTCGTATTTAGTAAAAAACAAAATCAGATTTTTTTCTCCTGTATATGAAGATCTATCAACAATATTTATGAGAATAAACTTGTTTATAGTTCACACTGATGATTTGATTTTCAAAAGACGGAATTTACAACGTGAAATAATAATATAGGGTTAAAAAATAGTTAGAATTTGGTGACTAGAGAGTTGAATTTCAATCATGTGTTTTGAATTTTTTATCATTATAATTTTTGAAAAAAATTGGAAAAGCTCACCTAAATTCAACTCTCTCAAGCCGAATTTCGAGTAGGTTTCAAACATTCCACAGTACTGTTCATTGTTGAGAATTCAACTTTTGGGATCGAATTTTGAGTGGAATTTCAATGTTTGACGGTAGTGTTCACAGTTAAGAATTCAACACTACTAAGACTGAATTCCAAATATGTTTTTGGTGTCAAACCACATTGTTCACAATAGAAATTCAACTCCAAAAAAATTGAATTCTCAACTTAAATCGTTAATAGGTTTACTTAGGTAAATATTATACACAAAATATAGTAGACACAGCATAAGAGCAAATTCATTAACAATAACGATGTAAAGAGTTTTGATATTTGTTATGTTTATCTTTTATTTTTTATCTTATAATGAATATCAAAATAATTATGAATTTTAATTTTATTGTAAAGAAATTTTTTAAGGGAATTAATTCAACAAATTTACTCAAAACCACAAACACAAATGATAATACATAAATAACACCTTATTTTAATTGGTAGAAGGTAAACAATAAACAAGGAAGAAGAGAGAATTATACACAAAAATTTATTCTGATTCTATTAAAGTTTAACAAATTTCAATCTACATTGATGAGAAATTTACTATAACACAAAAATTACAACTTTGCATTTTCTCTCTAAATAAACTTTCATTAAAATACAACTCAAACGTTTATTGAAAGGTACATTATTCTATTTAGAGAGTAAATACAATTATGACTGACACACATAAAATGAATTGTGCTTAGTTAATAACTAAATGCATAACAACAAATATTTAGATAGAACATTATTTAGTGCCGTTAATAATTAAATGCATAACAACAAATACTTAGTTAGAGCATTATTTAAAATGACGTGTTGCGACATTAATATCATTATTTAATAGTGACGTGTAACGCTTTTAATTATGTGATGTTAATAAATATTTTAGGTTAATATAATCAATGCTAAATAAATTATAATTTATTAATTAATAAAGATGAAACAATGCTTATAAGCTTTTTAAAAATGACTAAAGAGAAATTATTAAAGGGTGAATTTTCAAGTATAACTAAATCTTATCAAATCGGTTTACAATGTCATGTTTGTACTAACTTATATACTATATATGTCTTTATATTTAGTGATGTAAGATCTCTAACACACCCCTCATGTCAAGGTTGTCAACTTGTAAGATTATATATTTATGGATGATAATGGATAACCTGATAAACCCAACAAACTCTCATTAAGATGTACTCTGAATGACTATACCATAATAATAAGTGAACTTTAAACATAACTCAACCTTATAAAAATGATTATAAGGTGAGATTTGCATCCACTTATATATTAATAAATGACCTTATTCCTAATCGATGTGAAATCTCCAACACAAATAAAAATAAGATTGGAGGATAGAGATCAAATGAAACAATTTTACTTAATCTAAAAACATGTTTTATTATGCCATTGTTTTAACCAATGACCTGATCCTTACATGTCATTCTATGATCACATAAAGAAATTTAAAACTTAAAGAAGAAGGGTTAGAGAATTAAACATGCGCATGGTATATGGGATTTAGAAAGAAGATGAATACTTTAGAATGGAAAAGAAAATCCTCTTTTTATTATTATTTAAAATTAATGTTTATATCTAAGTTTTTCTTACCAAATCTAAGAATATTTGAACTGATTTGTTGTTTGGAGATGAATTTTGAAGAATCGTTTTTAAATAGTAAAAAAAAAATATACTAATTATAATCAAATCAATATAATTAATGTTCCTTGTATAAGTTTAATTAATAATTAAAATTTAGCCATATAATTATTTTCAAATTAGATAATAGGTTTAGCAATGCAGCACTTAAATGCACAAGAGAATTATTTTCATCATTTGAACGAGTAATGCAACACTTAAATAATGAAAGTTACAAAAGGAGGGAGAATTATTTTGGTATATCTCTCGTTCAAACTTTAAGTTATTACTTGAGTGAGAAAAATTGTCACATGAATGAGAATGTTGTATGTTTACAATGATAATAACTGCTTAAAAATCATTCATGTGATTAGTTTAATACTCAAACAATATATATATAAAATAAAATGAAAACAACAAGTAATATAACAATCACTTCAAATTTTTAGTTCTAATACTTTTAACATATTTTAATATATAAAAAAACAAATTATTTTCATTCAAATAACTTCAAATCTTTAGTTCTAATACTTTTAACATGTTGTAATATAAAAAAACAAATTATTTTCATTAAAAAAAAAAAACTACATAAGAATGTTTATCCAATCAAATTGTAATAATCAACACTTAAACGAGTCAAAACTAACATAAAATATGTGATGTGGTTAACATCATCAACAAATTTATTACTTCTTAAACATTAATTGAACTCTATAATATTTAACGTGAATTCCAACATATTTGAATCAAATGATTCAATATATGTAACTATTTAACTCCCTTTTAAGGTAACTTGCAACACCCTAGAAGCTCACAATTTAAGCATATAGTTCTCCAAAATTTCAACTTATAAATTAGCATCTTCACTTGCTTAAATTACTTGAACACTTTTCTTATCTCTTAGTCAATTTTGACAAATAAAATATAAAACTCCTATATATTGAGAAAAGAGAAAATGCACAGAATTAGTTGTTGAAAAATAAGAAACTTACCTAAAATTAATATTTTAATTGAGCTCTATCAATTTACTTTTCACCATTATTCAAAGATAGAAGATCTGGTGGTAAAAAGGATAAAGAATCAATCTTAAACATAAAAAAAATTCACCTGATAGAAAAAGTTTTTAAAAAATTAAAATTTACACTACACCCATTTTTAGAAACCAGAATAATTAGTTACAATAGAAACTAAATTAGAAATCATTTTAAAAAAAAAAATTTGTTTCTAAATTAATTTCTATTATTGTTAAATAGTTTCTAATAGTTATCTAATTAGCAATCAAATAATTGGTAGTTAAAACCTGGTTGCTAATTAGAAACCAATTTATAAACTATTTAACAATAATAGAAACTAATTTAGAAACCAATTTTTTTTAGTTTCTAAAATGGTCTCTAATTTATTTATTATTGTAACTAATTATTTTGGTCTCTAAAAATTAGTTTCTATTTCATGATTTTTTTGTAGTGTTTAAGATATGAATTATTTTAAATCTATTGATATTTTTTAAAATATATTTATTTTACATTTTATTTAAAATCATATTTTTTTAACTTGGGCCTTATAATAATTGGTTATTTTCCTGTTAAAAAATAATTTATTTAAGAATGTGTATGCATAAGGATAAAATAATCGCATTTTATAGGTAATGATTAAAAATTCGTCTACCATTTTAACAGCTTTATAAATAAATTTACATGGATTTGAATTAACAACACTAACTATTTACCTTCCAAAAACAACACTAACTAATACTTTTTCTTCACTGTAGAGGACTTGAATAAATAAATAATGCATACCTCTTTCAACGAATCAATGAGCATAGATAGCACAATTGGTTAACTAGAATGTCAACTGTCGGAATATGTTGATAGTGCAAATGTTTTTCATGTTACTATTTAATTACAAATTGTTATGGAATTAAGGAATATTATATTTACAATAATTTTAATTAATGGATTATTTAAAAATAGTTATACTGCTAATAATGATAGATAAAAAAATATAAACTCTCATATAGGTACGAGAAAGGCTCAATTACAATAAATAAATAAATAAAGTTTATTTAACACTTTAAAAAAATATATAAATAATATCATTATTAGTGTATATAATGGGAGACTAACCGATTTTTTCCTTTTTCATACACGATATTCCATTATTCTGAATCCAATAAACCCAGTAAAGAACGAGCATAAGCATATATTTATCCGTAACGGAATGTTCTGCACCAAAAATAGTTGATTTCAGAAAGTTAGTTAAATTATGTATTCTCTGTTCATCGAATTTCTCTGTGCATGCATCAAATCACATGAATAAAATGCAATAATAACTTTGTAATTAATGCATATATGTGATTAATAACTTGGTGAAATATATATACTTGAACATTGTTAAGAGTTTTTTTTTAAGGTTAACTATTTGATGAAGATCATTGCATAGTAGAAAGTGTTTTGGAGTAATTATCTTAAAACATGTTATGAACGATCTATTGATAACTAAGGACAAATTCATTCAACAATTAATTAACGAACTTTTATTCATATATAAATTTATGGCATTGAAAAAAATAAGAAGATTGAAAGTTGAAACTAAGAAAACTTTTGTTCAGAAAGTTTCCATTTTTAAATTTTTAAAAATTAATCGATGTTTATTTAAAAAAAAAAAGTTAAGACAATGGGGTTGTTTAAAAGAATGAAACAGAAACTTCAAAAGTTATAGAATTACGTTTTTATATTGAGAATTTTATTAATTATCGTTATTAAACCCTCTATCACAAAAATATGAAAAAGGGTTCGCTTCCAATCTGTTTTAGTCATGTGAGATGACTTTTAAGAGACACTTTTTCATCGATTTTTAGAAATAATCGGTGTAATAAGTTTTGCATTTACATTAATTTATAATTAATGTAAAATTGACATACTTATTATTATGGTTATCAAACTTTATAACTTGTTAACTCATATGAGTTTACGTTCTTACTCACTTTGGACGAGTTGATTTAGAATTAAACTTGTTTTTTTGAGTAAATTTGGTAAAGTCACACTAAATTCGGTTGAACTCACGAGTCTATAACCGAGTTAATGAGTTAAAAGAGTTTTTCTTTAAATAAAAAACAACTCATTTCTGAACCCAAAATTTAACAAACTCATTGACAACGTTAGGGTTTGCTTGCATTCTTCATGGTGGTGTGTTTCTATTTCAATCATGGTGCGTTGTTCCGATCGTGTTGGCGTTGGTGGTGCTTTCGTGGTGGCATTCATGGTCGCGTTGGTGGTCGTGTTCTCTCTTTCAGTCTACGTTTTGATTATCATAATCTATGTTCCACGATTGTGGCGGTGCATCGCTATGTTGTCGTGGTCATCTGGTGCATATGTTTAGGTTTAGGGTTTTCTTGGCCAAGAGAGTATTGCAATTTGACATTGGTGCGTCTATTTGGACTAAGGGTTTTCTTAGCTAAGAGAATATTGAGATTTTTTTAAAATATGCTCCAAAGTTTTTTTTAAAGTTGGGTCATACGTAAGAGAGAATATTGGAGGGTATTTGGAGAGTAACTTTTTTAATTGAGAATATTGGGAGTTTTTTTCAATTGAATTTTATTTTAATTCCAGAATATTTTATTTCTAAAAATTTTGTTAATTCAACTACGCATACCTCAAAGCTTCCCCCATTTATTAAAATAAGTAAAAATGCTTGAGGATATAATGTTTATCTAGAACCCAATCACATAATGTTTTATAATATTTGTATTGTATGTATTTATTTATTTGAGTTATTTTTAACTTATATAATTCTCATTCACTACTAAATTTATTTATTTTATTAGTATAATGGACTTTTGTTTTAAATATTTTGATTAATTGTATGATTGAAATGTTTTTGTCATACAAAGTAAACTCTTACTAGTCGAGTTTACGAAGCATCTACAAGTCTACGTAAACTCTCAAGTTTGATAACCTTGCTTATTACACTGGGCCTAAAATTAATGTAAATGACAATAAATAACTGATGTTAAGTGTCAATTTTGTAGTAATGAGGAGAGAGTTGTTCTGACATCTCTCTTGATCAAACTACATGTTTTTTCTTAAGTCATTCTCTCTGTCACCTAAATGTTCACATTGTTGTTTGAACATCTACACTCTAGTTTGAGAGATAATGAATGATGAAGGCAATTATTACATACCACTTTACCAATGTTTGAGTGATGTGTTACTACTTGAACGTCTATTAAGTGGTGGATTCACTTGAACATCTCTTAAATGGTGGGTCATTGCTTGAGCAATATCCAACTCGAGAACACCATCTTTCATATTACAGAAAAATCAACAAAATAAATAGCACCCAAAACATACTTCAATTCATCATCAACAATATTGATATTCATACCCAAAGGAATGACCAATAACATAGACACTTCATATTACTCCTTGTTGGTAACCAAATATTTATTCACACATATCATTTTATTGATTAGATACCATCATTCACTTCCTTTATTTGGAATCAGCGAGTAAACTAGCTCAAGTTTCTTTTCACACTTTTAGTAATTCAATAGAGTTTAAGGTAATTCATATATAATATTTTTCATTTTCAAAATATGCATTAAAAAAGTAAAATCATTAATAATGATTGAACCTCTTATTTGAATCACAATTATAATCAATTTACTTTATTTTTTTACCAAGTTACCTCCTTAACCATATAACCTCCACTAAAAGAAAAATGTCTTTTAGCAACCACTAAAATCGGTCGCTAAAATGAAAAAAATCAATCACAAAAGTGATTTATGACTAAAATAGCGACCAGTTTAATTTTGGTCACATGTCAATATAAATTAGCTACAAAAATCAATTTCGGTCAATAGTCATGTATTTGTATTTAGTGACAAATTAAAATTCAACCGCTAAATCAATATAAAATAGCGACGAAAACCAAATTTGATCGTTGATTTGTAAGAACTTATCGATCAAAATCAAACCGATCGTTAATTTGTAAACACATCTTTGTATTTAGCGACCAACTTAATTTCGATCGCTAAAATAGTGAAAATTGGTGACAAAAATCACGTATGGTCGCTGATTTGAAAGAATTTAATTTCTAAAATCAAATTAATTACTAATTTATAGTGATATATTTGTATTTAACAAATCACTATATCGGTACAAATTAACAATGGAAATCAATACATCACTAATTTACACCAATTTAATGACAAAACCAAATTAATTCTCATTTCGATCGTTAAAATTGATATTTAAAAACATTTTTTATGCTGGGAGTATAAAAATAGTCAAATTCTTCTAAACTTATAGACAATTCAAAGAATAAGCTTCAAACAGATAAAATTATAAATTAAATAAAAGAACATATGCATACTCTTTTTATAAAATCATATACTTTTTACTTATTTAAAATTCATCCTTAAATAAAATCCGATCTTCAACAAAACGACTTGGAAAATATTACATACCAATATTATTGTGAATTGTCAATTATTTTGTTTTGATGTTAGTTCTGTTCATTGATTGCAAAAGATTTGTAATAACCTCCACATAAAGATAATGGTACCACTAAAACAATAGACTTTTTTTAGAAAAATCGTGATACCACACAGTTCGGAGCTAAGTGCATATTATAAAAATGAAATAAGAAGAGATATTTTTTTGATGTATGGACACAAATTTCTAGTGTTTTTCAATGGCCATCGCAGTCGTAAAAAAATGACCCAGCATCCAAATTTTTGTTGTTCGTTTGGTAGACGAACAAATAACATAACTTGTCACGTTATTATTTATTCAATTAACGAATTAAAATCATTGCATAAAGCTACATTTTTCTTTTAGATAAAATTTTTCATGTTAAATATCATTATGCAACTTAAGATTTCAAGCTAAGTTGACATCTCAAGTAACAACAATAATTTGTGATTACATAAAAAAAATATTATTAAAAAAAATGTAAAAAAATACAAAAATATGGAATAACTAGACCAAAATTCATATATTAACAAAAACGATGCATAGGTAAACTATATCTATTCATAAAGAATTCTAAGAACAAACAAGATGAAAGTCTATTATATCAATGAAAAGATTTTCCAAAATTAAATTTTAAATTAACCAACTTATTAGCACACGCATTTTCTTCACAAAAAATATGAGTAACCATAAACCTAATTTTACCACAATAATTAAAATCACAGGATAATTGGTAATTTATGAGATTATTCTGTTTTGAAAGCTCAAGCTGAATAACTATGGCCATCTGCAAACATGAGACTCGACGAACCATAATTCATAAATTTTCAAAAGGTAATTATTATTATATAATTTGCATGTTCAGCCCAAAGGATAAGCACTCATCTTTAATAACTTTTAGATTATTAATTATATTATATGAGCATTATGCATCTTTTCAATTTTGTTGTATCTTGTTTTTATTTAATGTGTCTATCCGAACACACATAGCAGAGACAGGTGTATGAGGATTTCATAATTTTGTACACTTGGCAGATCTAGACAAATATTTTAAGCTACAAAGTATGTATAATAATATAGAAATAAAATAAAAATAGAAACAAAAACAGAGACAAAGATATATGCAAATATGGGTACAAAGATTTGTCGAGCGAATCTGGCCTTGGGAGATGTTTGGTTAATAAAAAATTGCAATTTAGTCCTCTCATATTGGTGGTAGAACAACAAATAATAACTATTTTTTATTACTGAAAAAAATACAAATAACTATATTTAAATTGATATATCAATATTTGAGAAACATTTAATTAAGTGCTAAATATTTTTTACGTTAATGTTTATTTAAAATTGATTTTTTTCCTAGTTCAAACTTTAGATACTTGTGGTAAGATTACTATTCTAATAAATTATTATCAGTTTTTTTTTTACATAATAAACACATTTTCAATATGAATTAGAATGTTAAAATATTTTATGTTGAGTTATCACTGTGGTTGATGTTATAATATTATAATCACTACAAGAAAAAATGTTTTAACAAGGGTTTATTTTTACATTATCTAGGGTTAAAACCTCCATTAAGTCATTTACCCAGGGTTGTAGTTTCCCCCGTTAAACCATCTCTGGGGAATGTGTTCCCCAGGGTTTTTTTAAACCTCAGGAAAAGCCTTTCAAAATACCATGGGTTTCAAAACCTCCGTAGAATACCATGGGTTTCAAAACCTCCGTAGAATAC
>Ga0123342_1010447_pt1 | contig 10627 bp, 4 predicted proteins | sample Turbeawhitnodule_FD_89960 | JGI IMG/M metagenome (GOLD analysis project Ga0123342, IMG submission 89960) | Root nodule microbial communities of legume samples collected from Mexico - Turtle bean Mexico white nodule | ecosystem: Host-associated > Plants > Roots > Nodule | place: Mexico: Nepantla... | reverse complement strand
GTCGGGTATCAGAGTTTTGTGCTCTGATACCATGAAAGAATATTCTCTGTTTTATTCAATCTGTCTTTCATCTATAGCAATGATACATATATATAACCATAGCATTAGAACCGTACAGATTCTTTTTCTCACATAACATCTGTAATTAACACTAATTATAGTGATTATATTCCTATAATTAAGTCTAATTATAGACTCATTAATGGTGATTATATTCCTGTAATTAAGTCTAATAATGATTTTGTCCGGTAATATAGGCTTCAGTAATTCTGAATTCCATTTTAAGGTATTATAACATATAAACCACTAAAAACAATATGTAACTTGCTCGATAAAAGACTAAAATCAAATAAAAATGTGGAAGATAACACATTATGCTACTACTTATAAATAAAATAATATTAAATAAGGCACCAAAATGTTTCGCATCACTGACATTATTAATAAACAATAAGATGGAAAAATTATAAACACTAGACACTAAGATGGAATAGTTATAGACATCTTGAGTGATTACGATTTTAATTTGGATTATCTACTTTTAGAGGTCTATTTAAAGTGTTCAGATGTTCTGTTTTGCTATAAGAATAGGCAATTGTGCAATATCTTAAGTTGCTTTTTTTCTGTCATCTATTGATTTATGATATTTGTATGGAGTTTTAGTTATTGACTTTCTTATAGTTATGAATTTAAATATTAATTAAAGCTTAATCATAGTATTTGATGTATGGTGTAGATGTCAATTTCAGAGATTATAATTTTGTGATTTTTTTTTATAAAGATATATAACCACGTTATAACTCTCAATACTATTATTTTTTATATCGTTTAATTACAAATTATTTTTTATTATATATATTTATTTCTAAACTCATCACACAGTAAACTCTAAAAGTTATCAAACTATATTTTCTTCATTATAATCTCAAATTTGACTACCATTCTTCCAATAATTGATAATTTGTACTAAAATCATCACTATTAACTAATTCATAAAGTAATTTTAATTTATAAAAAAATAATTAATTTATATTTTCTTTTTTCCTTAATTATTGAATGAAACGTTTGCTCAAACAAAATCTAAAAGCAAATATTATTTACGTGTGGGGTTTTTGATAAACCTCTTTTGTTAGAGTTAGAAAATGAAATGAAACATATGTAAAAGATGAAATATATAAGTTTAAAATTTTGGATGAATCCCATGTGGTGGTGAGTGTGAAGAAAGTTTTGTTTAGTAGTGAATCTTGGATTTATGGTGATTGCAATCTTTCACAGCTCCCATTTGCACAAGTGGGATTTCATTGTACTTCATGCATCGGACACTTCAATTTTTCAATGCCAAATTGCTTATTCTTGTCGTTCAACTTCATGCACTCAAACTCTTTTACAATACAAAGCGACGAAACACTAAATTTTAAGAAAAATATTTTAAATATGATGATTGATTTAACGATATTATGTATCAAATTTTAAGTTAGAATATGCTAAATTACACTGTGGATGAGTAACAATATATTGTTTCAATTTAACCTCTGATCTTTAACTCTTTCTTTTTAAATGCTTAAAGAATAAATTTTGCCATTCACAACAACTCTATCCCGAGTTAAACATTTGGAGTGAAAAATACATCTAGTTTCTGAAGAAAAAAAGACAGAAGAAAATGATATTTTAGAATATTTTAGAAAATTAAGAAGTAGAGTAAAGATTCCGTAAAATCAAACATAGTGAATATATTTTGGAAAGAGATGTATTGAAAAATGAGATAATATTAGGAGTTCAGATTTGGCACGCAAATTATAGGAGGAGTGACGAGTGTGAAAAGAAGGAAGTATCAAATAATTGAAATGAGTCTAATAAGGAGAGTGTCTTTACCTTGCTTTCCACTCTTTCATATTTATTTTTAATTCAATCAGATTTAATATCAATGTTTATCATATTGGACATCTCTCATTGAAATAAAATTATTATTTAATAATATATAAGGGAGTAAAAACTTTATTTTATAAGATTCAATTAAGTTTAAAGTTCACTTCTTAATATGATACAATTCTTTTAAAAAAAGATATTATTAGTGTCAATCACCGCATCCGATATATTGTCCACTTTGGAGGTTTGTACTCTATCACGGTTTTATTCTTAAAAGACGCCTCAGAGGATCGAGAGAGAAAAATGTATATAAATTGTCAACAACGATGTGAGGTTATATTGGACATACTAGAACAAGTCCCTCAATCGAAGTCTAAGGGAATGATTCCCCTAGTTAAAGGGTTTGGGAGCACATTTTTGTTTTCAAAAACGCCTTTTAAGGATAAAACCGTGACGGAACATCTACCTTCAAAGTGGACAATACATCAAATGCGATGATTGATCCCAGTGATGTTATCTCTCAGACTTAAGATCAAAACACTATATAAGTAAATATAAATTTATTTTTTAAGTCAATTTTATAAATTTGAGTTAATTTTAAATTTTATTTCTTAATAATGTATACTGTACTGATATGGGCGAGACCGACCCCTCGTCTCCCTGACCGAGACCCACCTGACTGCCCGAGACCTGGTCTACCTGACCAAAACCAGAGAACCTTGGTCGAGACCTAAGACTTGGCCGAGAGGCCGAGGCCGACGGCCTACCGGATCGAGACTAGGAAAACCTGGCCGAGACCTTAAAGACTTGGCCAAGACGACCGAGACCATGGAATCCTGACCAACGGCCGACCCATATTACCGTTAATGCTCAAACTAAGGTCAGTGAAGTTAATCCGTCATTAAGAATTTGGTAATACAATCCTAAGCGGTATCCGCTCCGATAAACAGGCCCAACAAGGTAGACCCATTAAAATAATATAAATAACACATATCCCAAGGAATAAGGTACGTCATTTATTACTGTTCACCTACCAGAACACCATCACTCGTTTTACTGACTTAAGCGTCGGAGTGTCTTCGCAGGTACTCTACCATCCGATGTTCACCCGATATGGAGTACCGAAAGAGAAGCAGAAAGACAAGAAGAATCCTAGTCCTCTGGTAGAAACATATACTATTTGTATTTTAACCTTTACTCGTATTAAGTTTAAGTTCAGCAATGATTTGTTTTAACACTTACTTGATTCACTTGAGAATTACATAATTTGGTGTGACTTTGAGCTTAATCAGTATTCAGTAATCCTTAGACAAGCATAGTGTGATGGGACAGAGTGAAGTGAGTTGTATAAAGCAGCATTGTGATACCCATCACAACATTTACCTATCTTTCATTCTATCCTTTTTCCTGTCATCATTAGATCCAAAAGTAATTACTAACTGTTTTTTAATAATTAAATGTTTGAATTTGGTGCATTCTACATTTGTTAGGAAAAATGTGAAGGTTTTTCCTTTGATGGTTGCAATTGTGAGAGACATGTAGGAGCAATTTGGGTGTGGTCTGGTACATGTCCCCACAACCACGTGACCCTGTTTCTCTTGCTGAAATTCTCTTCTCCACAGTCAGCAATGTGTAATGATAAATGGCTCACTCCACTCCACACTTTTCTCTTAAGAGAAATTTGAAGTTTGAAGTTTGAAAGTGAGTAACAGAAAGAGAAAATGGGCATAAGAAAATCCAACCAAGCAGAAGTGGTGAAGCAAATAGTGAGAAGGTGTTCAAGTTTTGGAAAGAAACAGGGCTACAATGAAGAGGGTCTTCCTGAAGATGTGCCAAAAGGGCACTTTGCAGTGTATGTTGGTGAAAACAGGACAAGATATATTGTCCCAATTTCATGGTTGCCTTATCCACAGTTTCAGACTCTTCTCCAAAGAGCTGAAGAGGAGTTTGGGTTCAATCATGACATGGGCCTTACAATCCCATGTGATGAACTTGTTTTTGAGTTTCTTACCTCCATGATTAGATGAGAATCTACCAACTACTTCCCCCTCTTCATCTCTTCCATTTCTAAACCACTAATAACATTTTTACTTTTCCTTCTGTAATTCTAATTCTAATTGTATATAGCTTCATGCTTCTCATTTCTTTTCTTAATTAACTTCTCTCCTACACTTATTTTTCACTTTAATTCATCTACTTCTATCTATAAATAAACTTATATCCGGAATATTATCCAAATTCGATCCAATATTCAAGAGAATATATGTATATATGTATTTGTCCTTCTATCACGAAGTGGACTTTAAGCCTAACTCAACCCCATAAAATCGACTCATAGGGTGAGGTTTGCATCCCACTTATATATAATGAATTGTCATCATCTCTAACACACCCTCTTACACCGAGAGTGACAGCTCGTGCGTGGAATAATATATGATGGGTGGTCCGTAGCGGGTGGCCTGATAAGCCCAATAAATACTCGCTAAGATAGACTTGAAATGACTCTGATATTATATTAATTAGTAGACTCTGATACTATATTAAAATATTCTTATAGTTTGTTTGATGTTCCATCTTGAAAGTTATCAATTTATGTGATTATAACTTCTTTATTGATATTTGGCTTACAAGAGAAAAAAACTATGTGGTTTTTTATAACATCATATTTTGTTTACTTTAAATTTTATGTTTATGTATTTGGATGAGTGTGGGATGAGTACGAATTTTTATTTTAAAACTAAAGATAAAATATGATGATTCTTTGTTTAATAATGAACCTTCTATCTAACAATTAATATCACTTTTTAACAAATTTAAAGTAAACAATTGGGGAGATCTTCACTTGTGGGGGTCATAGCCAACGTAAAAAAAAGTAGAAACCAATTTTAACTCAAATTCTTAATCCAATTTTAAAAATTTCAATGTGTTCATTTGTATATATATAATATAAAAAAAAATGTTTCTAAGTACTATTTGATGCAGAAGCATACAAAAATTCAAGTAATTCAAGCTTATCCCATGAGATTCTTTCCTGTTGTGTTTTCTGAAAAAATTGTACAGTCTCATTCACAAAATGTCCAATAAAACTAGATAATCCTTGGTGCTCAAAATCTTATTATTTATCATATATAAAATATAATTTCTTCAAATTGAAGATACATATTTTTCACGAATAATAAATTCTTCATTTTTCCTATGTCACTTCATCATTTAAGTAAAAATATATATATTTAACTAAAAGAATTTTCATGAGAAAATATATTTAACTAAAAAATATATGTCAAATTGTGATGATGAGAAACACAAAATAATTTAATAATCCATCATTTATCACCTTTTACCAGTTTCCCTTGAAATCTAAAACGATAAGGATAATAATATTTTCTACTTCCACATTTAGTAACTTCTAGGTCATTTGCATATTGTCTGTATGTACCTCATTTCTCACAGTCTAATAATACATATGTCTTACCTTAATATAACAATAATAAAGTCAAACTCACAAACAATCTTTCTTGTCCACTTCAAGAGGTTATTCTGAATATCAAATACCTACCAAAACTTATGACAATTTTATATTTCATTAACCAAATACACTTCATAGATACACAATATGTAAATACTTTTGTGATAGTGGCTTTATCTCATTTATCGTAAATGCATCATTGCATTCATTATGTAATACATTATAAAATATTTGCTACTTCATATCAAAATCATATAACCTCCTTGCCTACGTAAACACCATCTGATATTCTGATGTAAAACCTTTGATCCATAATATTTATGCAAAAGTTCAATTCATGCTAGACAAAAAAAATCACAATTGTTTTTTTTCAAATTATTTTTTTATCTTTAATATTTTTTATATTTGTCTAAATCACTTTATTTCATGGTTAAAAACATTATCTAAACAATTTAGAGAATCAAAATAAAAATTATTAGACAAAAAATGTAAAAAAATTCAAAAAATATAATTTAAAAATAAAATCATAGTTAAGCCTACTTATATTTATCCATTTTAGCACCAACATAAAATTCTGATATTTTAAATATCAGTCACTTCATTTAGTCTAATTCGTTTAAATATCATTTCATAGTATATTACAACATGGAAAATGTTAGTTTTCCATAAAGAAAGCTTAGGAGGATAAATTATTGTAATTTACAAATCGGTTTGTAGTAGTAGCTGCTTGTATTTTTAATCAATTTTTTAGATGATACCACTTTGTGAATGAAATATATCATATATTGAGAAATAAATATCCTACTTGTGTGCATTAGAAACTAAATGATAATGTAAAGTCTGAACCACCAAAATTCAATGAATATATAAGTATCCAAATTTATATAAAATATTTACTTTTTTTTAAATGGTCAAAGATAAAAGAATATATTTACTTAGAAGATATTAAATATTTTTTAAGAAAATTATAATGATCATATGTAACTGAATTTATAAAAATATGGGTATATTTTTTTTTCTAAAATTTAGTAGTATATTTAAAAATAGATTAGATTTGAATAAATTATGTTAGTAGCTAAATCATATCTAAGGACAATAATAGCCAGCAATTGAAAAATATTAAATTATTTCGTAATAATTTATAATTAAAAAATAATTAATAATTAAAATATTGATAATTAATATTGGATATCAATTTATAATTTTTTATTAATAATAGAAATTAATTATATACTAATAATTTTGTCTATAAAATAATATCTAAGTTAATTAATATAATAATTAATACATTTTTTTATATTAAAAATATTTTTTATTTAATGGTTTTTTAGTAGAATTTGAAATGAATTAAAATAGTGTGTATAAGGATCAAATAATTAATAACCTTTTATATATGGACAGAAAATAAAATTCATTAGATATAGTATCAGGAATGATTAGTTAAACCTAATAATAATAACATTGTAAAAGAAAAATAAATGATATCCCAACATTTTATTTAAAAAGCATGAAAAATACAATTATCTCTAATCAAATTATAAAAAGTATTTTGTTAGACAATATTATTAACCAAAATCATTATCTTATTAATGTGTGTAAAAATAAATCAAAGATTTTGGGGAGGGTCTAATCCCACTTAAAAGTGATTTCGATGAATAATTCGTATTAAGGTTAAAATTAAAAAGAAAAGAAAAAGTTTTGGTTGTCAATGGATGCCATTATTGATGGTACGATCGAAAAAAGTATATGCTGCTTTTCAACTTCATCCTTTCTCACATCATTTTCTTTATCAGTCAAAAGTTATTTCGAAGGAAAGCAAATAACTGATATGAAAAATGTTTTTTTTATATATATTTAATGTCTACGCTCAATAAATATTAATATTTTTATTTTTTCTAATTTTTTAATTTTAAAAAATATTTTAATATTTTGTATTTTACTTATATTTTTATTCAAATTTTTTTAATTTTTTTTATTATAAATATTAATATTTTATTATGAATGTAAGATGAATCATTAATCAAATGCTATACTTACCATTTTGTATTTAAATATGATAAAATTACTCGTAACTAAAATATAAATTCACATTATTTACAGTTCGATTTTGTAATTTTTTTTATTTTTTATTGAGTTGTTATTTAGACCTAAAAATTTATAAATATCTTATTTTTTTCATATTTAGTTTTGTATATTTATTTATAAATCATTCATATTTTTATTTACTTGAATGTTGACTTGAATGTTGAATAATTTTCTAAAAATATTTTCATGCATTCGATAAAACAATTCGGAGAACTCACTACTCATACAAATAGCTTGGAAGTTCATCCTAAATAATAACATATCATCATGAAATTGCAACTTTTTACTAGCATCACAAAATTGCAAAACAAAATCTAAAACTTGTGAAGAAGGGCTTAGTTGACGGCCACCACTTTGTTGGTGGTGATTAATCATGCATAAATATCATAATAATTGATACATAATTGACAATTATGTCACATTCTCTTTTGTCATTGAAAGGAAAAGCTTTATTATGGAATATAATAACACAAAGTAGGAAAAGTATCCTACCATTAGAAAATAGTATGATTAAGGAAATAGTATGAGTTTAGAATTTCATGAGAAGCATGATTAAGGAAGTTAGAGAGTCTTAATCTCAATAATAATGTTTCATTGACACTTGAAAGCTCCAAAACAGAAGTGCTGACATCATTTTGTTTTCATCACCTTAGAATTATAGTGCATATATATATGAGATTGGATCTATATCACTGCAACTTAACAGTTCTTACAAACTCCATTATTCATCAAATCACACTTAAATTAGCAGATTTTATTACCACCATTAAAACAACATTAACTATATGTAACATCGACTAAGCTGATATATAAAATAATAAATTTATATATTCATTTAAATATAGTCCACGACACCTTATTAATTTTTTTTGTTAAGGATGTTTTCATTGTGTTGGGAATATAAGTTTGAGGATATCACATATTTATGTACATTATGAATTGTTCATGTTCCAAAAATAGTTGTGATAAGTAGCTTTATTTATTCTATTATGAGCTTAATTATGATAATTTGTATTTCTTATATTCTTAGTTTTATTCCAAGTAAAATTTGAAAAGTGTGTATCTATTCCCTAGAATACCTTTAGCAAAAAGGATTGCATTTTCTTTTGGCGATTCAAAAGAGATAATAACCCACCATGTTAGGTAATGTTGTTTTCTCACACACAAAAAATGCATCATGAAAGAGACCCTATACCAAACATGAAAACTAAACCATTTCTAAGTATTTATAAATTGTTCATCTTTGATTTCTACTTGCATGAATTCAAAGAGACAAGAAATAAGTGAGTGTGTTTTGTCTTCTTTGAGTTGCTTTTGTTCCCATCCAAACACGGATTTTAGGTATACACATTTTGAGATTTATAGTCAATAGTTTTCATGTGATATGTTTTTCAAATTTCATTTCTGATAGACCACTTCAATCAACGACCATAATATGTTCCCTTCGTCTTTTCATTATTATTTTTTAGTGAATGATCTTTTAAGTATTATAATTAATATTATTAATTACTTTTAGTTTGCTATCGATATTTATAATCATTTGAACTTTAAATAAGTCAACAAACTAACAGTAAAACAAAAAAATTATAATATTAAAAATCAAAATATTAATTATTATATTAATTAATTTTGAGACTATTTAATAAATTAAAAAAATTATTATAAGTAATTTTTATTACTAATAAAAATTTATAAAATAATTTCTAAACTAATATTTAACCATTAGTTAATTTAAAAATTATTTTATAAAAAATACGTTATAATTTTTTATTAATAATAAAAATAATTTTAAATATGTTTGTTAGTTTTTAAGATAATATCTTATTTAATTAATATAAAAACTAATTATATTTTACTTTTAAATTTAACTATTATTTAATGATTTTTTAATGTAATTATTACTCTAAGGTGATTTAGTTACTATTTAATAATTTTATTAGTGAATCATTGATTAAAAGATGATTGTGATGATATCAATAAAATAGTATAAATAATTAAATAATATCAAAATAAACACTAAAATATATAATAGTATAACTTAATAATATTAAAATTTTAAAAAATATATTTTATGTTCTTAACCTTTAAAATACACTTAAAAATCAAAATATAGTATATTTAGATTTAAGTTTCTATCATACACAATTATATTATTTAAAATAACAAATGCTTTATTTTATTTTTAAAATAAAAATGGCATTAAAAAATATCTTTAACCTACTTTCTTTTTTTACCATTTTTATTTGATTTTTTTAACGGTTCACAAATTTTTAGATTAGTTGAATTAAAGGTTGGTTTTGTAATTTTCAAAGCATCTCGTCAGTCAGATCAGAGTTGCTTGTGTATTTAATTAAAGATAAATTCTTCCAGCACCTTGACAATTCTAAAATTATCCTCTATTTCTGATTTTAAAATTTAAAATTCAAAAAATATTTTAAAAAAATTAAATTTGTAATAGATTATTGTATTTTGAAAATAAAATTTTAGAGCGGAATTCGAAAATTAAAATCTTGTTTCGAAAAAGAAAATTCAGAATAAAAAAAATCATTGTATAAGAAAATGGTACACGATAAAAAAATGATAATTTATTATTTTTTTTTATGTTACATCAATAAAATATTAGATTGTACTACGACAATAAATTGAATTAGTGAAATTATGTTTGCATTTGATTTAAACTATGGTAAAAGGTTTGAAATCATCACTTTGAAATTATTTTCATATTAAAAAACCTGTGTACAAATATTTCTGGGTAAGCTTATCAAACATATCTTATTCTTTGATATTCCTATGAAGACAGACCTGAAGTTAATATATGAAATCAGAAAAAAATATATATATAATCATCCTCAAATTTAGTCATTAATTTCTACGTTATTTTCCCCACAGAATCGAAATCTTATGGGTTTGGGCCGGTCCAAATTGACCTAAGCCCAGAAAGAGAAAACTTGGTATAGTCTAATTTAAGCTCCAGTTTGGGCCGGCCCATATCATGCTTAGCCCAGAAAGAGAAAACTTGGTATAGTCTAATGTAAGCCTCCTTTAACCTAGAATTCCCTTTCCGTCTCAGAGGTAGGTTATCGAGCATTGCAGAGCTGCAATGGGACGTGTGATCCGTGCGCAGCGTAAGGGTGCGGGCTCAGTCTTCAAGTCCCACACTCACCACCGCAAGGGTCCGGCTCGCTTCCGCAGTCTCGACTTTGGGGAGCG
>Ga0123342_1010446_pt1 | contig 10628 bp, 2 predicted proteins | sample Turbeawhitnodule_FD_89960 | JGI IMG/M metagenome (GOLD analysis project Ga0123342, IMG submission 89960) | Root nodule microbial communities of legume samples collected from Mexico - Turtle bean Mexico white nodule | ecosystem: Host-associated > Plants > Roots > Nodule | place: Mexico: Nepantla... | reverse complement strand
TGCTATTCATTTAGCAAAGAATCAAGTCTTTCATGCACGGACGAAGCACATTGATGTTCATTATCACTTTGTGCGTGAGATTCTCGAAGAAGAGGAGATTGTTCTCCAGAAGATTCACACTACAGAGAATCTTGCAGATATGCTCACCAAGGTGGTTATAAGGGTCAAGTTTGAACATTGTTTAGACTTGGTTAATATCTTGCACATTTGAAGTTGGCGCCCGAAGGCGCAAATTTGAAGCACTGTAAAGTTTGTTTTTGTTATGTTTTGAGAAGATTTGTATTAGGTAGGACTTGAAATTAAGCCAAGGTGGAGATTTGTTGATTTTGACTTAATCCCAAGTCCCACATCGGTGGGTTCATTGTTGGGAAGGAGGTTTGAGGGTTATAAATTAAACTCTCCTCCTTTACTGTTATATATCCCAATTTGTAATATCTTCTTCCATAATAATAAAAGTGGGTTGTTTCAGCTGTGCTCGGAGATTAAGCTAAATTGGCCGAACTCCGTTAACAATAGTTTTTGGTCAGAATTGACACATCAAGGTTCCTTGTATTGATAGTTAGTCATTTGCGTCTGGGTAGACCTAGAACCTCACAAAAAACTGATCAGTAACATGCCCAAGACGACAATCTCTCCTTTCTTTAATTCTTAATTTGCTTCTTCATGTCCAAGATCCAAAACCTTGAGTTTCAGTAACTAAAACTGAAGTTACTGTTGCCAATTGGAAAAGGTTCCTACAAAATGAATTTGGCTCAGTTTGGACATACTTTGCTCTATTTAAAATCAAATTATGCTACAAAATTAGCTTTTAACTTACTGAAGTTTGATTCATTTTAACTCCATATTTTCTTCTTCTATAAATACTTATGAGAAGACTATCCTAATTGGTCATTATTTTGAATGCAAGTGAAAGGCTTTAAGAAAGCGAAAGCCAATAGGAAAATATACCTTTGTCACCTAATTTTAGAACAGCATTGTCCCTAAAGCCATCGCCAATGTAAATATTGCAACCTTCAAATAACCTGGTGACAATGTAACGTATAAGAACAACAAAGGTTCTGCCTTATCTAGCAAGACAAATCAATGACAACTAAAATACATTGTCCTGCATCAAAAGGATCTTTTTGTTGTTACAATCATAGAGGAAGCTAACTAATACCATTTCCAATTGGTAACATCGGAGTGTCATGATGTTGGAGAATCCATCTCCTTTTACAACATTTATTACCTCCTTCTACCCAAGTTCTTGTTCCTCCGATGTATCAAAAAATTAAGAAATAACAGCATTATCCACCATCATATATAGAAACCCTTGAAGTTGTCAAAATTGTAGTTCTCTCCAACAATAATCAGCCTGAAGTAGCTTCACCAATAATCACAACAAGAGCATATACCATCCTTAAAATGATGGAATCGATTGGTGTCCCTGACGACAATTTCACGTTGAACTATCTTGGAGATAAGCTTGATAGCAATATGACAATCTCCACAAACACGGAGGTTTTTGGTAATTCTGATTGGAAACTCTCGGGTATTCAAAATAGCAAACACAATAGCTAACTTTTCGCTGTGAACAGCTAGATGGCATTCTTTATCCTCCTCCTCCACGTCATGAAGAGCAGAATCAGTCTCAGGGACGTATCCTAACTCTTTCATCTTCCCTACCAGCACACTTAGCTCTTCATATATCTCCTTTGACTGTGGGTGTGACATGTCGCCTGCAAGAAAGGTGTGGACCTGATTATTCAGTTCAACATTGCTGATCCCAGGCATTTTTCGAATTTTTCTTCTCTTCATTAGTGACCGAATAGCTGTTACTTCTGTCCATCTACCAGCCTTTGCATAAATATTAGATAACAACACATAGTAGCCTGATTGTTCAGGAGCCAACTGAAGTAGTTCGTCAGCAGCTATAAGCCCAATATCCATTTTGGAGTACACCCGACACGAACTAAGCAGTGCCCCCCAAACTCTTTCATTAGGCTTCATTGGCATCTGTTTGATGAAATTATAGGCTTCATCTACTCGTCCAGATCGTCCTAAAAGATCAACCAAACAAGCAAAGTGTTCAATTCTTGGTGTTATTCTGTAGTCGTCTGTCATCTGCTTAAAGTAAAACTTCCCTTCATTGTATAATCCTGAATGGCTACAAGCTGATAGAATTGCCACAAAGGCAATGAAATCTGGACTTTGACCTGAATTTAGCATTTCAGTAAAGAGTGCCACAGCATTATAGCCTTGTCCAGTCATACCGTAGGCAGATATCAATGAAGTCCATGATGCAACGTCACGAAACTTCATTCTGTCAAACACTCTTTTCGCATCTTCTAGACATCCACACCTAGCATACATGTCTATCAATGAATTCTCCAGAAGCAAATTTGGACATAGCTTCTTCCTCTCAACATATTCATGAATCCTCCTTCCTAACAACAAAGCTGAAAGATCGCCACATGCTGGAAGTACACTAGCACAAGTGATTGCATCTGGTTCCACTTCACATTTCTCCATTTGTAAATAAAGATCAACAGCCTTTTCAGGCATTGAGTTTTTCATATACACAGTAAGCATCACGTTCCATGAGACCAAATTTTTCTTCTCCAAATTCACAAACATCTGCTCAACATATGAAATATTTTCTGATGAAGTGTCAGTTACTGCAGGCAGGAGACTAGCCATTGTACCTGCATCCGGTTTCTGCCTCAAACACTCCATTTCTCGGCAGATCTCCAGCGCGTCATCAAACCGCATATTCTGCACATATCCAGCAACCATTGAGTTCCATGAAACAACATCCCTACTTGGCATTTCATCAAGAACACGCCGTGCCTCCAGCAAGCAACCACATTTCCCGTACAACGCAATGAGACCATTTCCTACAAATAAATTCAAGTCAAACCCAACCTTAAACACAGCTCCATGAAGCTGAAACCCGATTCTCGCATTGTCAGAGCAAGAGCAAGCCTTCAAAACACAAGGGTAAGTATAGTTATCAGGACTAAATCCATCACCAACCATGTCCCTGAAAACAAGCAATGCATCATTGTACCAATGGTTATTCACATAGCTTCTGATCATGACATTATAGAAAATAACATTCCTCTCAGGAATTCCATCAAACACCTTGCGTGCCAACCCAGGTTCTCCACAGGCGGCATAAGCCCGCATAAGTTTGATTCCCAGAGATGGGTTTTCGTGAAAACTGAGATTAAAAACCTTGGAATGCACATTTTTCAATGTTTTGATATCTGGGTTTTGGTCTAGCGCTTTGCCCAGAAGTTCCAAAACAATAACTGGGTTTTGTGGGGACCCCGATGATTTTCTAATTGAAGAAACCAAGGCTTGTAACTTAGGAAACTGCTGAGTTAATGGAGGAATTAAATTCATGAATTTGAAACTGTTACTTTGTTTATGTTAAAATTGAGAGGGAGAGAAGGAAAAAGGGCAAAGGATTTACAGGTCTAAGGGAGAGGAATTGCAGTCCCAATATTTAACTTCTCGATTTTGAATGAAAATTTAACATAGTTTTGTTTTATCTTTTCAACTTTTTTGTATCCTCCTCTTTGAGTATAATGTGTCCATGTAGGGGAAAAAGAGAGATCTAAAAACAATAAACTGTGACAAGCTAAATTATGTTTAACAGCAAAAGAGTAGTGACATTTAAATTCCAAATGCTACTTCTCAATGCATGTAAAAGAAATCATACTCACTTATTAAGAGTCACGTTCTTTTCTAAAATGGACATAGCACATGTTCATGTATTCCTCACAATTTGTAAAGATTTTGGCCATAGAATGTGTTTTACATGCTTAAAGATACGAGGTTTCTCTTTTATTAGAAGGATGAAGAATGAAAGTGTGCATTTTAAGAAAGAGAGAGGAACAATTATGGTAATGTAAGTATCAAGATGTGAGGTTGCTCCTTTCCTCTTTATCTTAAATTGTTTTTTTTTTAAATACATGTTTACCTATTATACAATATTTTGTAAAATTTCGTTAGTCAAAGTATATTTTTGTATATAGTATTAATAGACGTTAACATTATAGAAAACTATCTAAAATACAAACAATACGATTATTAATAATAAACAATTTTATTACTTGTTTTCATGTAATCCCACTTTGATAAACAATTAATTGTTATAAAATAATAACTTTATGATACCAAATTAGTATAAGATATCGGAAATGATAATAACCCGTTCATATCACCGCTATTCATGGATCTGGTGATATTGGTAAATACCGTACAAGTTCTATACAGAACTGTTTAATCAGTTCGAGGGTGTAAATTTTCTTGCTAATATTTGGTAAAACTCAATTTCGAGGTTGTTGATGCCTATGTTAAATTTACACAGCTAGTAGTTATAAATAAAAAAGCATGCTATATGGATGCTTAAAATAATTGAACTGAATAGAATTTTATGTTGCATAAAACTTTGATCTGGCACTTTGTATTACGAAGTGGACTTTAAGCCTAACTCAACCCCATAAAACCGACTCATAGGGTTGAGATTTGCACCCACTTATATACAATGAAAGGCTCTAATCTCTAGTCGATGTGGGATCTCCAACACACCCCCCTCACGCCGAGACCACCAACTCGTGCGTGAGACTATATATTATGGGTGGTCCGATAGCGGCCCGATAGCGGGTGGCACGATAGGCCCAACACAAACACTCGCTAGGATAGACTCGAAATGGCTTTGATACCATATTACGAAGTGGACTTTAAGCCTAACTCAACCCCCATAAAACCGGCTCATAGGGTTGAGGTTTGCACCCACTTATATACAATGAAAGACTCTAATCTCTAGTCGATGTGGGATCTCCAACACTTTGCTCGAAGAAAAAACAATGCCAAAATGGATGCTTATCTGGAGGTTTATTCACTATTTGGATGTGGGTGATTATTGTTAATGTGGAAATTGAGTTTAGACAAGTGAGGGAGTATTTTTTATATTATTTTTTGTCACCTATCATCACCAGTGTGCTATAACACTGGAATATTATTTATTATAAGAAATAATTTGTTCTAGTAGTACTGAAAATAATCTTTTAATTGCATAAAATTACGATTCAAAAATAAATAATTTTTAATTACAATTTTGTTCTAAATAAAGTTTATAACAATTATAAATATGGTACAAATTTTTTATATCATTTATATTTTTTCGAAGTTAGTTCAGACACAAATAATGTTTCAATTGTTGAAAATAATATTTTAATTCAAAAAAAATTATAATTCATAAATAATCAATCAAAATAATTTTTTAACAATTTTTAAATACAAGGATAAATGTGTAAAGTTATATTTTATCAATTAAAAAATACAATTTCAATCACATTGATCACATCACTCATTAAGGGTGGACAAAAAATCAAAATTTCAAAATCCAATCCATAATTATCCAAATCCATATTACTTTTAATCCATTTAAATGAATTTATCTCAAATCCAAATCATGTTTTTGGAATTTAAGTCCAATCCATTTAATTTGGACATGAATTAGATATGGATTGGATACATTTTTGAATAATCCAAATTGGATTTTGAATTGGATTTTGACTTGGACCAGACCTAGGTTGAGCGAAGTCAATCTAAGCCCCTGTTGAGCTAAGTCGGCCCGAACCCATGTCGAGTCGAGTAGAGCTGGCCCAAGTCGGCCCAAGCCAAAGTCGAGTCGAGTCAACCCGGACCCAAGTCCAGCTGAGTGGGTCAGAGCCCAAGTCGAGTTGGCACCTGCTCAAGGTTGAGTTGACACCGAGCCCATGTCGACCCAAGTCGACCCATACCCATGTCAAGCCAAGTCGATCTGGGTTAATGTGGATCTGAGTCAGTTCGACCCATGTCGAGAGGAGTCGGCCAAAGCCCATGTCGATTTGAGTATACCCACGCCCATGTTGACCCGAATCAGCTCAGGTCCATGTCGATCCGATTAGAACTAGGCCCATGTCGAGCCGAGTAGACCTGGATCGATGTCAAGCCGAGTCAGCGCAGGCCAACGTTGAGCCAAGTCAACCCAGAATGATGCCCAACATGGTCGTCCCAGCCCGATGTCGAGCATAGTTGACTAAGGCTGATGTCAAGCCAAATCGACCCATGCCGATGTCGAGCCGAGTTGACCCGGGCCGATATCAAGTCGAGACTACGTAGGGCGATGTCGAGCCGAGCCAGCCTAAACTGATGTCGAGTCGAACCGAGTCGGCCAAACCGATTTAGAACTAAGTCGAGTCGGGCCGATGTCGAGTCAAGTCGATCATCGCCGATGTCGGCCCGAGTTGGCGAGGATTAATGTCGACCCGAGTCAGTCCGAATCGATGTCTAGCCGACTCGACCCAGAGTGATGTCGGTCTGAGTCGGCACGAGTCGACCCAGGCTGATGTCGAATTGAGTCAACCACAGTCGATGTTGAACAAAGTCGAGCCGGGCCGAGTTGGCATGGGTCGATGTCGGGTCGATTTCACCAACTTGACCCAATTCGATTTTGGGCCGAGTCGGTGGAGTAGATGTTGAGCCGAGTCAACCCGGGTCGATGTCGAGCCGACTTGGCCCAGGTAGATGTCGGGTCGAGTCAGCTTGGGTCGATGTCGGGTCGAGTCGACCCGGATTGATGAAGCCGAGTCGGCTCGAACCGATGTCAGGCTGAGTCAGCCTAAGTCGACCTGGACCGATGTCGAGCCGAGTCGGCCCCGGTCGATGCTGAGCTTATTCAACCCGAGATAATACCTAGTTGAGTCGGCCCAACCAATGTCGAGCCAAGTTGACCAGGATCGATGACGAGGCGAGTCAGCCTAAACTTATGTCGAGTCAAATTTTCCTGAGCCGATATCGAGCCGAATTGTCCTAGGCCGATGTTAGGCCGAGTCGGTCTGAGCCGACATGGGATTATGTTGAGTCGAGTCGGCCCCGATCGATGTCGAGCTGATTCGACCCGAGATGATGCCTAGCTGAGTCGGCCCAGCCAATGTCGAGCCGAGTCGGCCTAGACTTATGTCGAGTCGAATTGGCCTGAGCCAATGTCGTGCCAAATCGACCTTGGCCATTGTCTAGCCGAGTCGGGGACTGATGTCGTGTCGATTTGGGTCGGGCCAATTTCGAGCCAAGTCGGTCTAGGCCGATGTTGAGCTGAGTCAGCCCGACCCGTTGTGGAGTCGAGAAAGTCCGGGCTGATATCGAGTCAAATTGGCCCAGGTCGAGGTTGAGGTGAGTCGTTCTAGTTCGATGTCGAGCCGAGTCAACCTGGCCCAATGTCGATGTCAACTTGAGTCAGCCCAGGATGATACTGAGCTGAGTCGGATCGTTCCGATGTCGAGCCGAGCGGACTCGGCTGATGTCGACCTGAGTCAGTCCAGGCCAATTTCAAGTTGAGTCGGTTCAGACCCATATCGACCTAAGTCAGCCCGAGTCATGGTGGAGTTGGCATTGAGCCCATGTAGAGCCAAGTCGACCCAAGCTCAGGTTGCGTCAAGTCGTTTCGGGTCCAGGTCGAATCGGCCTGGGCCGATTTCATGTCAACTACTTTCCATGTCGAGTCGGGTGGGTCAAAGTCCATGTCGGGCCGAGTGGGCCCAAAACAATGTCAAGTCGTCCGGGGTCTAGATCAAGATGGATTTAATCTAATTAACAAAGTAAATTTAATATAATTGACAAAGTGGATTTAATATAATTGACAAAGTAGATTTAATCTAATTGACAAAGTGAATTGAATATAATTGACAAATTGAATAATCTAACTAACAAAGTGGATTTAATCAATTTTAAATGAATTTAAAAAAATCCAAATAAATTTAATCTAGTTAAAATAATATGAATTTTAAATTCAATCCATTTTATTGTTAAAAGTTGTTCAAACAAACTGTAATGAAAAAAATTCCAAATAAGGACAAATAAAGGGATTTTATAAGTTAAGTAATATGCAAGGCAATGAAATGAAATCGAGCCTAAAACTTAATATCGTCATCTCTTATGCTTATGCTGAGTGAACACTGTTTACTCGAAAACAATAACTTTTTATATTTTACATTCATTCAAATAAAAAGAAAGAAAGTCAAAAGATTTGTCTGAGAAGAATAAATTCAATCTCCTCTCTCGATTAAAGAAAAGCCAACGAAAGTTGAAGAAATTTACATAATATTGAAAAAAATCAAAATTACTTTATTTTTTATACACATATAAAATAACAATTTATATATTACAATAAAAAAATATTCTATATTTATATTATAAATAAAAGTAAAATAATTAATTATAAATTTTATAACATAATAAATTACGTTGTTTCCAATGTAATATTTTATAAATTTTTTAAAATAATCAATAGATTGTGAAAATTGATTATGTTATAAAAATTTGTAACATAATAGATTATATATTAAACTTAATTGACTACGTTATAAATTTAATAATATTATAATTAGTTATTATAATAATATAATATAATATAATAATATATAAATGTATTTATATAATAATAATATAAATATATTTATATAATAATAATATCAATATATTAATTTATTTTTATTGTTGTTCGTTATTAATTCAGATTTTATTATTATTAATTCATATTTTATTACCCTTAAATTATTTACCGTTATTATTGCATTAATATTAATGGTCATTTTACAGGTTATTAGTATTCCTATTTTATAACTTCCAGTATTTGTAATTTTATTATATATATTATTGAAGTAAATCAAAATGAATGAATCAGTTTAGTAGTTTTGCAATTACGTTCAATCAGTTTCTACAACTTTTGCCTTTTTTTATTTCATTCAATTAGTTTCTACAACTGGTATCAAGGGTCAGTCTGTTATCATGAACCCTACCCAATTATAGTCCCTATCATTGATGGAAAAAATTACAATCGGTGGTGTGTGCAAATGAGAGTTTTATTTGATTATCATGAGTTATGGGATGTCATTGAGGGTGGAGTGTCTGCATTAGGTGATAATGCAACTGAGGCACAATGAGTAGCGCATCGTGACAAGAAGAAGAAGAACAAGAAGGCTTTGTATCTCATCCATCAAGGGATAAATGCCGAGACGTTTGAACAGATAGAAGGAGCAACAACTGCAAATGAGGCTTGGACCATTTTGTCAACCAATTATAAAGGTGATGACAAAATCAAAAGGGTGCGTCTTCAAACCCTAAGGCTCCAATATGAACTGCTGCAGATGGAAACCACAAAGACTATTGATGTCTATATAAATAATATGAAAACTATTTCTACCGGTTGACTCGAAACGCCTTCGTACGCCTACGTCACTTCCACGTCCAGAATCCTTGCGTTCACACGTGCCTTTCCTGTGATGAATACCTGAAAATGCAAAGACAAAAGGCACCCTAGAGGTCGTTTGCACTCCAACGCTCAAGTCAGTACTAGGGCTAGGAAACACCGAAACTGTATAATCTTGCTACTGTGTGTGTTTAGCGGCGCAAGAGAATTCTCCCTTGTCCAGTTTGTTACCTGCTATATTGAAACTAGGGTTTCCTCTTTACCCGAAATGGGTTTTTTCTGATGGGGCGAGCCCAACACTGTTGTTACCTTACTCTTAAGATAACCTAGCGCGTGGGGTCCCTAACTGGAGTGCCACCTCTGGCAGGTGATCACTTGGGTGCCTCCTCGTGCACCTGATCTCTGGGGTCACCCGCCTCTGGGAGTGCCCTAGCTGTTCAAGTGCCATGCATGCAGCTCACCCCTGGCTCTACACTTCGTGTTACGCCTGAATGCGTCATCCACTCTATACGCATGGACCCTCGTGATGTAGGCTTCCCCCTTACTAATAACTGGCGTGTGATCTGGGATCCACTTCTTGTGGCCCAGCTCTACTATTTGGGTTTCCGATGTCCGATCTCTCCATGTTATCTAGTGGCACGTCGGTACATCCTGATGATCGATGTCTGACCACTCTTGGCTCCTTGGCGCACGTTCTTTGCGAGATTCTGGCCCACGCTGCTCGTGGGACCCGCTTACGTGACACTAACATTACCAGTGGTCAGTCAACGCCCAGGAACTGGTCGGAACACAAGTCCCCCAGTCTCGAGCTGTAACTCGTTCAGCGAAGAGGCTAAGTCCTTGCCCTGGGTGACCTACGTGGCTCTGTGTGACAGGACGTAAATACTGCGCCAAAGTGACGCCTTTTTGTGCCTGTCTTATCTGTGCACACGTGTTTTTGATCAACGGCTAGGGTTTAACATCGTTTATGCTTCTTTGTTTTGCTTTTAAACTCTTGAAAACGTGCGCGTCCAATCACTTGTTCCATCATCCTCTGAAACTCTTTGATCGTTTCGCCTTCTTCCTCAAGCATTCTTGTGTTTCCTCTACGCGTTTCAGCATTTCCTCGCTAACGATCGTAGGTATGAACCCTAATTCCCGTTCACACCTGTTTACTGATTTTGGTTCTAGATAATTGTCTGTGTTACTTAATCTCTGTATTGATCACCCTCTGTTTCTGGTTTCCTTTGATTCAACAAACTCTAAACTCTGGGAGGTGTTGATTCTGTTAGAAAGTATGGCCTTAAACGAGAGGGGGGGGGGGGGGGGAATTTTTTAAGAAAGATTTTAAGATTCTTTTGGGTTTAAAATGAAAATATTTAAAGAAAAACTTTATTAAAAATTCAGT
>Ga0123342_1010445_pt1 | contig 10631 bp, 8 predicted proteins | sample Turbeawhitnodule_FD_89960 | JGI IMG/M metagenome (GOLD analysis project Ga0123342, IMG submission 89960) | Root nodule microbial communities of legume samples collected from Mexico - Turtle bean Mexico white nodule | ecosystem: Host-associated > Plants > Roots > Nodule | place: Mexico: Nepantla... | reverse complement strand
GGTGTTGTTCTTGTAGTGTTCAAGAACTGCTGAGTTTGTAAGTAATTGGTACTGTTTTTAGTGGATTCCACCTTGGGGTAAGGTGAGACTGGACGTAGCTCTGTATGAGTGAACCAGTATAAAGCCTTGTGTGCCTTTCTTCTCATCCCTACACTCATTTCTGGTTTTGCTTAATTCTGTCAAGAACTAAATCTGTTCTTTTGAAATTGAATCTGTTAATTCTGGGTTTAAGTAAAAAATGTTCCTCCTGATTTGTTAAAGCTTTCTAATCACAAACAAGGCAGTTGTATATGATGGTTTAAGTGATCTGTGAACAAACAGTCTACTCATTAAAATCTGAGAAAGAACCATTCTCCTTAGAACCTTGTGTTGAGTAAATTTGTTTGATTTCTAAGCATAACTGTATCCTTCATCCTCATAATATTCAGCTGATATGACTTTGTTGTAATTCTCTGTTAATCACAATTCTACATTGAACAAATTCAAATTGTGCTAAACTGCTCTGAAGAATCAATATGTTTCATGTCAAACAATCTGTTCTTTTTGCCTCTGGTGTACTGAAAATTGTGTGTTCCTGCGAAAAATTTATAAGCTCAATTCACCCCTCCCCTCTTGAACTTAGACACTAATAGACCCAACAGAAACTACCCTCAATCCCTAATTCATAACACCTTCACGAAATTTGATAATGGATTTTTAATAATTAATAGTGTTTTTTTGTCTTTCTGAAATGCATAGATTGTTTAGGTTTTAATACTCATCAAATACTAAATGAATTAGTAAGACCTTAGTCTTTTTTATAATAAAATTTAAATATAATATCACACACACATATATATATATTATTATTATTTTTTTCAAATTAGAATACTAATCATATGTCTACATGTATTATCTTAAAAAAGTATAAATTTAATGAAATATTTTATTAGTCAATTTACATTGCCATCCCTAATGTCTGGTCGAATTGAGTCTGACTCACCTTGGATCGATTCAAGTCAAGTTGGGTCTACGTCGAACCAAGTTAAGTAGCACCCACGTCAGACAAAGTCCTGTCAGGGCCCCATTTGGGTTAAGTAGAGTAAGATTCACATCAGGCCGAGTCGAGTCAAATGGACCATGTCAAGCAAGGTTGAGATCAGGCCATGTTAGGTCAGACTAATATATAGAGTCGACCAAGTTTAGACTCATGTCAGAAAATGTCGAATCAGGCCCATGTGAGGTCAAACAAAAGCAAAAAATGAGCAAACCAAAAAGATCATAATTATGATTTATCTCCTATTTGCTTTAATTTCAACATTGTCATATTCATTTTTCCCTTGTCATTAGAGCTTAAATCAAACCAATCACATTTGAATAAAATTAGGTTTTTTGTGTGGCCAACCTGTATACTTTACCTCAATTATATCTACTAAGATTTTGTAGTAATCAGTTCCATGTTTATCAAGTTGTCCCCCTTTAACTCGAAGATGGTGATTTTTTGGACTCATTCCTTCATTTTGACTTTGTGTAACAAACTTGTAGCCATTGATGGCATAGTTAGGCCATTAGGAACCCATGCCAAGCTTCTTAACAACATGTCTTTGATCATATCTACAAGATAATAAGCACCCAAATTCATTACATTTTAAGAAACCATCGTTCAAAAAAGGTTTGCATAATGAAGGTATGAAATAATAGTTATTGTACCCACATATGATTTAAACTAAGTCGGAAAAGTATTCAAAATTCAAGAACCAATGCTATCTCGTTCATGTCAATATATATCTATGATAAGAAACTCAGGTACATACTATATATGAAGGTACATTTGGCTCTAGAAGGGGGGTTGAATAGAGTTTGAACTCAAATTCGCTACCTACAAAATTATCAAGACAAATACAATATCTAAAAGATAAAGGAAAGAGAGAGAAGTACACACATGATTTATACTGGTTCACCCACAACTTGTGCTACATCTAGTCCTCTCAAACAACCACTTAAGGCCTTTATCAACTCAAGTATTCTACACCTCTATAGGAAATAAGTATTATAAACCTCTCCAAGTAACAAGTATTCTACACCTCTCTGGGCAACAAGTATTCTACACCTCTCCAAGTAACAAGTGTTTTACACCTCTCTAGGTAACAAGTCTTAATCTCCCCACGAGACTAAGACCTCTTAACAAGTGAGAAACACTCTCAATCAGAGATCAACTATGGAAGCACACATGGTTATCTTCACATGGTGAAGGATTTAGAATGTATGGATCCCTCTCCATAATATGAATGCTCTAAAGAACATATATGAAATACACTAACAAAAAGAATATACACACTCAGAATATGAATACGGTATATAAGCCTTATATCTGTCTCGTGTAATTATGTGTTGTCCTTTTCACCTTCAAGGTCTTTATATAGTCTTCATATTGTAACTTTTGAAGCTTCGATTCTTCTCTTCATTCATATGACCGTTAGACACTAAATATGGAAATTCTTCAATCTGATTGATTCTTCTGCGTCGTTGACTTTAAATGGATTTGATTTATTTCTTCTTTATTCCCAAATATGAACGTTGATACTTCAATAATATAATCTTGAGTGTCTAATATCATATCCTTCATCATTGTGTACTTTTCATCACATTCTTCTCATCAGACACTGAATATGAGAACTTCTGCTTTGATTTGATTATGCGCTTCTTTAACCATATGTAACAATTTGAATTGTTTCCTTTCAGATCTTTGATGTGAATGTTAACTCTTTAATGCTTTGTGACTTGATTCTTCAATTGTATCTTTGTCACGTTGGATCCCTATAAAGGCAGTAGCACTTGATAAGGAAATTTTAGTTGAGGGATTTGCCATCACAGTGAATGGATGAAACTTCAATGCTTGATTTGTGCAATTCTTGTTCATCATTCTTCTCATTTACTTTAGTTAGACACTGCGTATGGAAATATTTTATATTGACTCATATGCATCTTAATGTTCCTAAAACACATTTAGAAACTTTTTGTGATTCTCAACATTCAATGTATTCTATATGTTAAAACATGGGCATTGCAGAAAACAATATATTAGATTATTTCTGAATTATCAAGTCATTCTATTCTCAGATATTAATTTAGAAATATTATCAACACTTTTCAGAGTAAAATTAAATTAAAACTTTTGAGCATAATTAGATTTAATTTGGTTTTATATTCTTGTGAATATATTTTAAAAAACATATTATCAATCTCATGTTTTTTTTTTAACTTTCCTGTATACACTTTGAATTAATCAATAGGTGTACAACTGTATTTGAAATCAATATGTAAACACTCAAGAAAATATATATTTCATTCTGAAACATTTAAGCACTATATATTTATAAAAACACTTGTACCTTGTATAATTTACGAAAGACATTCTATTCTCATATCCGTTTTTATTTTAAATCGTTTTCAATAGTTTCATAATATCAAAACGAGTATAGAAAACATATAACAATCTTTTGAACAATGTATATAATAGAAGTATTAAGTTTGGAAACGTCCCTTTTGAAGATTGTCCAACGCACATCATCGCCTGTCACGTGTATCTAATGTTCTTAATGTCTATCATGTGTACCACATAATAGCTAGGTCCATTGAGTTCTTCTGTAGACATCGTCCGCTGTTATAATGTGACCTTTAGTACAACTCTTGTTTGTTTTTCACTTCCATATAATATTATGTTCATTTCTTTTAACGTTTGTTGTGCACTATATAGTCTAGCAGTTTTCATTTCTTCATTTAAAGTGTTTTGGTAACTATTGTATCTTTTCATTGTAGATTTTTGTTATCATCAAAAACATGTTTGGAGACTCTTATGATGTGATTGTCTAAGTTTGAATGAAAAATCAAGAGTTTTAACAATATGCAATTTTTGGTCATTAAAGTGAATGAGTGACATCACCATATAATAATGTATGATATAATTACTTACAACTTTCAAAATTTACTAATAATGGACTAACTTTAAATAGTTTAAAAAGATGTATAAATGTGCAAATTCTTGTCTTTTTCATCCAATATAGAAGTCATGCATTTGTCAAATCCATGACTTAGATAATTGAAAGTTGATAATGGAACATTAGCAATGAACTTTTCCATTTGTGACAGTTTCAGGTAACTCTTGTCCTTCTTGATGTAACCCTAGTAAGATAATAATATGAAGCAAAATTTGACATCTCTTTCTTGTATATAAGTTTGACAAATTGAGTCTTTTACACGTGTTTTGTTTGTAACCTTTTCCTTTACTATACGAGTACGAATAAACCTAACCTCCAAAAAAGGTGTGAGAAATATATATGAAGTTTGTAACATTGTTAGGGACTGTTCATGACACGGAAAACATGGTTTACTATATTTTCATATGGAGACATCCATATGTATTGTATTTGTTCTCCAACCTGTGTTTCATACACTAAATAAACTAGAAGATGAGTTTGTACAGATCAGGGTTGGGTGATGTGGTAACACTCGATATTGGAGGCCGCCTGACTGGCCAGTGTAAAAATCTCAAGGTAAAAGGGGATACGCGACAAATGAGGTAATTTTATTTTTTTGATTATACGCATTAAATATGGTCCATCAATGATATAGCCCATTACAAACTGTATAAAAAAGAAAACAAGAATGTATGTATTTATTACAACTCTAACAACACCCAAATACCGAATATTCACTTAAGCATCGAAGAACCTTTTACAGGTGTGATAGGCGCATGCTTTCATCCGATTTGACAAATTTTGGTGGAGTTGCGGAAGCTTAATGCATTGCTCGCGGACAAGGATCTCACATGAAGATTACGGTTGCCTCGGAGGTGAAGGATAAGTATGGAAGGTGAGTGGTTCGGCCAGCTCACTTGGAAGGTGAAGGTTGAAGACTAAGCTTGCCTATCTTAGAGAGGAAGTAGACAAGAGTGACAAATTGGCACAAGAATTTGGTAGTAATTTCACTCTATGATTAATCTTATCAATACATGAACCAAGCTCCGCCTTATATAGGATTGGAGGACCGTAGGGCCTTGAAAGCGAACCGTAGGGCCTGCTCGATCAATAGCCCGTTGGGTCCTTCCAAGATGACACCTGCCCCACTACCTTGTTGGTTAGAGGACCCGTCTACAGAGAGCACCCACCGAAAGTTGGCTTCCTCTTGGTGTGCATCTGCCGAAGAGAGCTCTACCACAAAATCTGCGTAGACTTCACCTTTGATAGGACCTCGGGGCTCGTACTGGACATCTAACTCTAAAAGTTCCACTGCCCATCGTACCATCCTCCCCGCCACGTCCGGTTTCTGCAGGGCCTTGCGGATAGGCGTGTCTGTCATCACCACCACTGTAAAACTCTGGAAATAATGGTGAAGTCTCCTAGCTTAGAACACCATTGTCAAGGTTTCCTTCTCTAGGGCCTGGTATCTTACCTCAGGTCCTTGCAATACTTTGCTTACAAAGTATATAGGCTTCTGCACTTGGTCCTGCTCCTATACGAGGACCGAACTGATCGCCCGCTCCGTCACAGCGAAGTATAGGCGGAGTGGAGTACCCAGTTGTGGTTTACACAACACTGGGGGGACTAGTTAGGTACTCCTTCAGCTTGAGGAACGCCTATTCGCACTCCCTGGTCTAAATGAACCTGTTGTTCCTCCTCAGACATTGGAATAAGGGTGACCCTTGTCTCCTCCAGCTGATACAAATCTAGACAGAGCAGCCATCTGCCCTGTCAACTGTTGCACCTCCTTCACTGAGATTGGGCTTCTCATTGAAAGTATTGCAGCGCACTTCTCGGGGTTCGCCTCTATCCCACGCTCGGTGAGTAAGAAACCCAAGAATTTACTTGCTTCCACCCTGAACACACACTTCTCGGGGTTTAGCTTCAGTTTGTACTTAGCTATTGTTGTAAATAGCTCTTCTAAATCAGCCACATGCTGATCTTTCACCTGTGAGGTCACCACCATGTCGTCCACATAGGTTTGCACGTTTCACCCTATCACGGGTGCAAGCACTCTGTCCATCAGTCTCTGGTAGGTGGCGCCTACATTCTTCAGCCCAAAGGGCATCATCGTGTAACAGTAGCAAGACAACTCTGTCATGAACGCTGTCTTGCATTCGTCCCTGGGATGCATCTTAATCTGGTTGTACCTAGAAAAGGCATCCAGGAAACTGAGCATCCTGCAGCCTGAGGCACTGTCCACCAAGGCGTCGATGCTTGGTAGAGGGTACGAGTCCTTCGGGCAAGCTTTGTTGAGGTCCGTGAAGTCGACACACATCCTCCACTTCCCATTGGCCTTTTTCACCAAGACCACATTCGCCAACCACTCAGGGTACTGGATCTCCCTTATGTGGCCAACGCTCAACAGCTTCTTCGTCTCTTCTTTTATGACCTGCCGCGTCTCTTCGTTGAACTTCCTTCTTCTCTGGCGGACAGGCCTAACCTTGGGGTCCATGGTGAGGCAGTGGCATAGTAAGTCTGGGTCTATGCCTGGCATGTCCGAGGCGGACCATGCGAAGGCATCCAGATGTCGTGCTATGACCTCGGCGATCTGGTCTTGTGCTGTTTGGCCTAGTGATTTGCCAAGCTTGAACGTCTTGCCTCCAATCTCCCTCTCCAAAACTTCTCCTGCTGGTTCGGGTCGCCTCTCTCGGGCGATCTCTGCACGGGCGATCTTTGCAGGAGCGACCCCTTCTTCACTTGGTGCCCTGGTGGTGACCATGAACACCCCTATCTTGGTCTTGAGGCTATTCTCGTAGCATCTCTTAACCTCCTTCTGGTCTGACATGATGGTTATCACCTTTCCTCCCAAGTCAGGTAGCTTCATCTTCATGTGCCTCGTCGACGCCACCACCCTCAGCCTGTTCAACGTAGGTCTACCCAACAGTATGTTATAGGCGGAGGGGGCATTGACGACGAGGTACCTGATATTCTATGTGCGGGATGTGGCACCATCTGTGAAGGTGGTCCTCAGTTCTAAGTGCCTACGCACCTCCACCTGGTCTCCCGCAAGGCCGTATAAACAACCAGTATAAGGCCTCAACTGATTAGGGGACAACTGCAGCTTGTTGAAGGTCGTCCAGAACATTACGTCTGCCAAGCTTCCTTGGTCCACTAGTACACGGTGCACCTTTCTCCCCGTGGTCACTACGGAAATCACCACTGGATCATTGTCGTGGGGGACGACATCTCGGAGGTCGACCTTGGTGAAAAACAGGTCGACGTCAAAGGCCTCATCGGCCTCTTCCACCTATACTGACATTACTGCTCGAGCGTACTTCTTCCACTGAGAAGTGGTGCACCCTCCTCCTGAAAACCCCTCCGCAATAGTGTGAATTTCGCCATGTACGGGAATCTCGTGCCCCTGATCTTCTCCTGATGCTGTCGAGTTTTGGGATCCCTGCGACTCCGCCAAGTAGTCCTTCAGGAAACCATTCTTCACCCAGCTCGTCTAACTGGTGTCCCAACGCCAAGCAGTTGCGTATGGGGTGTCCGAACGCTTGGTGGAACTCGCACCAGGCATTCTTGTTAGTTCCCAACTTCTTGCCAGTCTTAGCGGGTATTTTCACTCGTTCCGCTATGTTGGGGACGGTGATCAAATCCTTCAACTCTACCATGAAGTTGTGTCTTGGTGGCACATTCTCCCTCGTGCGCCCCCTGGTTAGGGGCTTCCTGAGCTCATAAGGCTTCTGCTTCGCCGGAGCTCTCTTCTCCGTCATTGCCTCATGCACCCTCAGGGGCTGAGGTTGACCTGGTGCTCGCGGGCGCGAGGGAACAATGCATGTGCGTTTCTCGTTGACCTCACCTTCTGCGACAATGTGGCCCACCGCTCGACACCTAATTTTGCCGAAAGTCTTGGGGCGGTTCCTAATGAGCATTTCACTAAAGGGTCCTGGCACGATGCCCTTCCTAAACGCGTGTACCATCATGGTCTCATCTTTGGTGTTCAGCTTCACCACCTGTGCCCCAAAACGATTGAGGAACTCCTTCGGGGACTCTTCCTGATATTGTCTTACATCGAAAAGATCGTAAGAAATGGGTGGGGGAGCCCAATTTGCGATGTACTGCTCTCTGAAGAGCTTAAAAATTGTGCGAACAACGTTACGTGGCCATCAGGAAGGCTGATGAACCAATCCATCATCGTGCCCACCAGCGTGCTCATGAACAGCTTGCAACGCACCGCGTCAGAGCCCCCAACCAGCATCATCTGCGTATGGAAGGCCGTGAGATAAGCCTCTGGGTCCTCTACACCTATGAAGGTGGCTTTGGGCCCCACGAACGTGGCTGGTATCACGACGTCCATGATCGCTTGCGAGAATGGCATTGGGAAATCCCTAGGTGGTGTCGCAGGTTCTTGATCTTCCACCTCACGTTCCTCTGCCTGATTCCGCAACCTCCTGCGCAATTCTTCATTGGTTCTTTGCAATTCTTCATTCCTTGCTAGCACGCAGCCAGATCAATCTATATGCGTTCTTGATTTGCTCTTGATGCAGCCACCGCTTCTTGGAGAGCCTGTATCGTTTCCATGATGTGTTGCAGGGTGAGGCTTTCGCCTCCATTCGGTGCAATGGATCCTTGCCTTGTGTTTCTCATCTTGATGGATCTTTCTTGTTCTTGCGAATGGGATAGCGTTTTAAATCAGGCCCCACGGTGGGCGCCAAATGTTCCTGCTGGTTGACTCGATTACCTTCGCGCGTCTACGACGATCACACGCCCAATTATCCCTACTTTTGTTCGTTCCTTTCTTCGATCAAACACCTGAAAATGCAAAGACAAAGGGCGCCCTAGAAGCCGTTTGCAAGGCACTGGCCCATGCCGCTCGTGGGACCCAACTTACGTGGCCCCACGTCAACTAGCTGTCAACGATGTCCGAGGACTGGTCGGTACAATCACTATTAGCAAACAAACTATTAACTCTAAGCACTAAGAAAACTTCCCTAAGGTGTCTTAGGTGGTCTTCTAGGCTTTGACTATAGACTAATAGATCAACAAAATAAACTACTACATATTTACCTATACAATCCCCCTTTAAGGATTCTTTTTTTATTATGCTTGTAGGGGGTGCTGTAAGATACTTCTCATTCTTTCTAGATTCCTCTTCTTCTTTTTCAAACAACCCCTCACTTGGCTTTTCTATTTCTTTCTCTTTTTTTTTTTCATTTTCTTCACTCTCACTAGTTTCTTCTTCTTGCCTACTATATTCATCTTTGTCCCTTAAGATCATAGTTCTTTCATTGGAACAATGCAATGCTAAATGACCTTTACTAAGACATTTAAAACACTGAATTTCTCTAGCTTGAGTGTGTGAGATATGCTCGTATTTGGGTAGGTTTTGGGAAGGTTCTAGAGATGTTTCTTTTATATGCTCTTCCCCTCTTTGGACCTCTTCCTTGTCATAAGATGCGTAGTTTGAACTTTGTTTTTGACTTGATTGTTTTCTCAAAATTTGTTTTTCAACTTTAATGCTAAGTTGAATCAAATCATTTAAATCTTTATAAGGTAAAAGTTCAACTTTGTTTCGTATCTCAAGTTTGAGACCACTTAAAAACCTACATATGGTGGTATGGTTGTCTTCATTAATCCCTGCCCTTATTATATATAACACCATCTTTTTCCAATATTCTTCTACACTTAGATTTGTTTGATGAAGTCCTTGGAGTTTGTCCATTGACTTCCTATTGTAGTAGGGGGAATATGGCGGCGTCTTAAGGCTCCCCTAAGATAATTTCAATACTCTATGGGAGGGTCCTTATGAAGGCTCCTTTCTCTCTCAAGGGTAGTCCACCAATATATAGCATTACCTTGAAAACTTAGGGTGGCTAAGGGTATTTTTCTCTCTTCACTCACATGGTTGCAAGCAAACAATTGTTCTACCTTCATCTCCCAATCTAGATAAGTTTCTACATTTTCTTTCCCATGGAAATAAGGTAGATCTACCCTAACCTCCTTGGTACTTTCTTTTTCTTGTCTTTCTCTTCTAGTTCGCCTAGGGGGTGGTTGACAATATTCATTTATCCTAAGACTTTCTTCCCCAAAAGATTCATGACTTTTAGAACTAGATGCATGTGAACTTTTTTTAGATTTATTAGAGTATTCATCCCTTTCTTTAACCATTTTCAGCCCTTTGATTTGTTCCTCATGTTCCAATTGTCTATATGAGAATGATTGAAAGTCCTTTGCTAATTGTTTTAAAAGAGTTTTAATGGACTTTAGATCACTTTCACTAGATTTAGAAGAATGAGCTGACATGATTAAAGCTATGTGTTGTAAGTATGTTACCCCAGAAAAGACAAGGAAAATAATGAAGGTAGCTTTCCAGGAAAGAGAGGTGGATCACTAGGATCTCTTAAGTACCAAGTCTTTCCTTGCTAAAACCTATCCCTCAAGACTTGTCACAAATCTTTTTCTAAGTAATTTACTTAGATCACAATTAAGAATGAAAAACACAATTTTATGCAAGAAAAATGCAAAGCAATTAAAAAATACAAAGCAAGTAAACAATGCAAAGCGATTAACTAAAACACAATTAAAGTTTACTAACTAGAAAGCTTTAAAGCTAGGCGTATCCTAAGGTGAGGCTTCTAGACACTTAAAGCCATTGAAGACACACTCACCGTCTAATGCGTAATTATT
>Ga0123342_1010444_pt1 | contig 10632 bp, 5 predicted proteins | sample Turbeawhitnodule_FD_89960 | JGI IMG/M metagenome (GOLD analysis project Ga0123342, IMG submission 89960) | Root nodule microbial communities of legume samples collected from Mexico - Turtle bean Mexico white nodule | ecosystem: Host-associated > Plants > Roots > Nodule | place: Mexico: Nepantla... | reverse complement strand
GGATTATCATTACCCATGTAAACAACCCCGCCATCAAGTTCTTGAAATTCAAAGAACCAATCCCGAATGAGACACATATGATAGGTACAACCTGAATCCAATATCCACTCATCTGGATACGATAATGCTGAAAGCGAGACAATTAAATATATATCTGATTCCACATCACTTTTGCATTCTGCAACATTTACATCTTGTGGAGCCTTCCCTTTCTTCTGCAGTTTTTTACAGTTTTTCTTCCAGTGTCCTTTCTCATGACAGAAAGCACACTCATCTTTGGCAACGGCTCGACCTTTAGACTTAGACCTCCCTCTTCTGCCCTTTGTCTGGCTTTGCTGACGACCTCTTGCCATTATAAACTCAAAATATAATATTCAATATTACAAATAATTTCAAACAACCCAAGGGCGAACCTTCGGCTCTTGATACCACTTGTTGGGAAAAACGGGTAATTTTCCCACTAAAACTAAACCCTAACAGAGCTACCCGATAAATAATATTGAATAAATAAAGCGGAATAATAAAAGAGATAAAGAGGAAAAAAACACACCAGAAAATTGTTAACGGAGTTCGGCCAATTTAGCCTAATCTCTGAGCACAGCAAAAACATCTCGCTTTTATTATTAAGGGAGAAGATATTACAAATTGAGATATTTAACAGTGAAGGAGGAGCGTTTAATTTATAACCCTCAAACCTCCTTCCGAAAGAATGAACCCACCGATGTGGGACTCGGGATTAAGCCAAAATCAACAGTGAGTTGGAGAGTGAGAGTAAAGGGAGCCCCGCGTGAACGAATAGGTTCTGGATCTAACATATATCAACGGTTCAAGATGAAACCGCATATATCACACAAATGCATATATAACGATGGTTTAGGTGGAACCGTCATTAAAAATGGCAAAAATAGCAAAACAATTACAAAAATGCCACCGTCTCTTTTATTACGAAAAATCTTTATGAACCGTCTTTATACGAGGTTGTAGATTTTGTCTTATGTACTAGTGAATCAAATTCTCACACATCCAATCTCTCAAATCTTCAAATATTTCCTTGTGAGCTTTTTTTGTGCTCTCTTTGAGAGTGTTCTTTATGAACTTGAGTGTTCTTAATCTCAAGGGAGGTTAAGAAGGGATAACCTGGAGAAGTTTAATTACTCGTTGTAACTTGAAGAAGTGTGTTTACTCATTGTGACCGGGAGATATTTGATTACTCGTTGTAACCAACTTTTTTGTTAGTGAAAACTCTTAAGCAATTGATATAAGGGGACTTTATGTAGCTCAAATTTGTGAGTTAGGATAAATTTTTGTGTGTTGTTCTCTCTTTACTCTCACTAGTTGCTTTGTTTTGCTTAAATAGACAGTCAACCTAGATGATCTGATTTATTCTTATTAGATTATATATTAGACAATATATTTTTATTTATTATAAAAAGATTTTAAGGCTCCATTAAATCCCCAACCTAGGAAGTCAATTGTGTCCACAACTCACACATTCCTCCTTCCAACTTATGAGTGTACGACCACATTACAAGAAATTTCACTTCAACTGCATCTTAAAGTAGATGAGCCATCGATCGTTAGTCTCGTAATGCTTGATAGGTAAAAAAATGTGTGAAACTTATCTAGATATCACACCAATCAGGATAAATTTACAAATGAAACTAATATGACACACATTATTGAACTTACATAGTTTGATTGGAGGAATTTTGATTTTAGATAAGAGAAGTTATAAATTTCAATTATTTTTACTTTTTCACTTCCTAAATTAAATCAAAATTGATTCTCATTATTTTTAATTATTTGATTTTCTTTTTTCATTCCTTTCTCTCTTTTTGGATTCCTCCAGTCTCCAAAGACCGAATATCGGGGAGTTTCGAACTCCCGAACACAAAATTGAAATTGTGAAATCAGGCGGGAGCCCGAATTGCATTTGATACAGTGTAATCGTCCTAATTCAGAAATTAATGTTCCTTTTAAGTCCATTTCAGGTATTATAAGTTAAAATAACATTATATTAGGAAAAATTGCCGTACAGAGAGTGGAAAAAGTGGAATTCGGTGCCTCGTTGGTTGTGTGCAATAGAGTGTGTCCAAAACATTTGTTCTTTTCAAAGATTACTTTCCAACATTTTCTATCTTACTTTTCTCACTCTTTTCTAAACCTTCTTTCTCTCTCACCTTCTTCTTCCCTCTTCACTTTCTCGCTTCAAACTCTCCACTTTCTCACTCCCACATTGAAGGTGTAGAAAACAGACCAACTTTGGTTGCAAAATATGGGTGCTTCGGACAACAACAATCACTTTCTCCAAGTTGTATTCAACAACTTCGACGTTCTTGCTCTGTAAATCTCCTCTCTTCTTTTTCAAATTATATACTTTTTTTGTTTCACTCTTGCTCAAGTTGTGGCAATCATTTTGGTGTCGCTGTTACTAAATTCATTCTATAATTGATCTTTTCTCCAGACCCTTGGTTACGCTTGCTTACCCTTTGTAAGTATGTTTCTTTTTTGCTGTATTTCTTTCATTTGGGAAAATGAATGTATGTCTGAATTTTCAACTTTTCTGCCTACCCTTTTGCCTTTATGGTCAGATATGCTTCAATTAAGGCCATCGAGACCAAGTCCACTGCTGATGATCAACAATGGCTCACTTATTGGATTCTGTATTCCATTCTCACACTCTTTGAGCTCACATTTGCAAAAGTTCTTGAACTGTGAGTTTCTCTTCTAGTCATGTTTTAACTATTACAACTTCATTTTTGCGATTGAGATTTTTTTTTCCGTGAAAAGTAAGGATTTTGAAAACAAATCCCCAAACACTTTGCATTTTATTTCCTACTCTAAAGTCATTTAGTGTTTACCCTCAAAATTTGTTTCACGGGGGCGAAGAGGTGTGTTTTTGGTTTTTAGATAGTGGAATAGTCACAGATTTTTTTTATTAAATGACGTGTCGTTGTTTTATATTTATATTAGACATCGATATTCGTATAATATCACGTATCTTAAAATATTTAAATAAAAAAATATTTGTTCGATTTATGATAATTTTAGTATAGTTTTAACATAATTTTTTTTAAAAAAATATATTAATTTTTTAAAAACTTAAATTTATTGTATAAATTTATATTATAATTATAAAAATAAAACTAAATTTTTGTGAATCAGTCAAAAATATTTTTTCACTCAAAAAATAATCTTAAACATATTTATGCACATAAATTTTTATTATCAATTTATATAATTTATAATTATATAATATATAGATTTATGTTTTTATATTTTATATTTTAGATATAGTAGGAATTTTTATATTAGTGTTTCTGTTATATCAGTGCGTATAACTCGTTGTCTTTTGTACTTCTAATAAAAGAAATCTTTCCAAAATTCAGTTTTGGAAGGGCTTTTAGAAATTTGAACTTTTTCATTTTTGATGTTGGAACTGAGCTAAGCATGAGTGTTATCATAATCCTGATATTCATTTTTCAATTTTGACATCTAAAATTTCACTCCGGAAAGAGGGTTTAAATTTTTTCTGCTTCGTAGTACGTGATAGTAAAATAATAAAATAAATTTAAGAAATTTTTCCCAATTTAATATTTGAAACTTTATCAGAATTGGAATCCGTGATGATCAGATTGGATTCGGAGATGAGGTTTTCATTTATTTCTCACTATGTTGAAGGGAAGTAAAGTGAGGGAGGAAAAATTAAATTAAATTAAATTTTAAAATTGTTAAAAAGATTCTAAAAAATTTAACTAAGAGTAGGAATAATAAGTTTTAAATGGTTTGTGAAAAGAAAAAAATATTAAATTATGTAACGTTTAATATAAATTGGTTTTGTGGATAATTTAAATATTTTTAAATTTTAAAAATAGAAAAAAATGTTAAAGTTTTGTAAATATTTATTATTATCGGTAAATTAATTTTTTTGATATGATTTTAAACAATACAGTTAGGAAATGTTAAACAAAAATATAGATAATATAATTTTAAATTATTCAATTGATATTTATTTTAAAAAATACACAAATAATTTTATTTATTTTTTCTTATTGCTTATTTTGATATGTTATTAACGAAATAAAAATACAAAATTTAATTTCAGTCTCAATATTTTAATTTTTTCTTTCAATTTATTTTTATTATAAAAATACAAATTAGAATTTATTATTCCCAAGTCCAATTTATTATAAGAATATAATTTATCATTTATTTTCTCCATTATAATTAATTAGTTCAAAATATTTTATTTTATTTTATTCTCTTTATATTTATATTATCCTATAAAATAATCCTATGTATGCAACAACTATTATATATATATAACCGAAGATTAAAGTTATATGTGCTAGGGCTAGCTTCATGTTTCCATTTTGCCTTGACTTTTTTTGTTTTTTATGCAAGACTTGATGAAATAAAGATAAGAGACTGTGCCATCCTATCATTTTTTTCACAAATGGTACGGATTTGGTAATTAATTCTCCAATACACATTATAACTAAACATTGTTTTACTTTTCTTCCACTCACATATTCACGGTTTTTCTTTTCTTTCCTTCACAATCTCACAAAAAAAGGGGTATCCTTTCCTTTTTTTTCCTCCCTCATTTCTTTGCACCTATCCCAAACGATGTAAACTTTAACACAAATCTTTTGATAATAATAACTTATTACGGTTTAAATGGAATACATACAAGGATTTTGAGGTATCAACCCCCGCTAGAAGCGTATAGGAATGTTGAACTTTGGATAACATAGACTCTTATCATTCTTTACAATAGTGGAATGATACAAATCTTCTAGAGTTTAGTTTCAATTTGGTCTATTCCAAGAGAACTCTACCATGCCTAACAAACAATTTGGAAAAACTACACAAAAATTGGTATGTGGAGACGACCTGGCGAAAATGGGCAGATTAAACATGGAAAGTGAATCAACCACCAAGAACTAGCATTAAATGGTCGTGCAATGCATGTACCTTTGTTCATCCACACACATAACAAAATCCATCAATCCTAGTTGAAACTAAGAAAAATATTTTATTAACACTCTCTTTCACTAACACATTTGACACCACTTGCATGGCACTAATTGACGCTGCAGACGTGACACTGACTCTATATTATAATATATGACCCATAGCACACGCAAAACTGGTTACCCGTGTGTCTGTAAGTGGTTACTTATGTGACATTTATAGTCACCCACTATTCATGAAAAAAAAATCAATTTTTTTTAATAAGAATCATATATTACATTGGTTGTTTCTAAAAATCGATGTAATATATTCTTTTTTACCCTATTTTGAAGCTCGCGCCGCTCATTCGCGCGCAATCTCACTCTGTCACGTCATTGTCACGTCTACCACGTCAAATGTGTGTCATGTGCAGAGAGTGTCAACATATTAGGACTCTAAAACTAATTTTAATTATCCACAAAAGAATTTTACTGACATTCATTTGCGGTTAGAACAAGAATATTACCCAAATTCGTTCTCATTTGAACAATTCAATTCACCTCAACCACAATTTGTAATGAATAGTAGAAAACAATCATTTGTGTCCATTGATTTATTGTTTAACTTGTTTGGAGTGAATTTAAATACACCACCTTATGTTAATATTTACAAGCAACATATTCATCCTACACACATTTTTAAAATGAAGGAGAAAGTTGTTCCATTTCATTCCAAATGAATACACCACCCACACAATTTGAATACAGTGACAAATCGCAACAACCGTCCGCACTCATCATGACGCAACCTATCACATAACAGACGTAGTCATCAATGTAGAATTGCTCACCATTAGAGTCTCAAGGGGTCCAATACATTTAAAATGAATTGTCAAGTTTTAAAATATCACATTAATTTTACTAACACCTAATTACATTAATATTATATTTATAACATTTTATTTTTTGGTTTTATATAACTTTATTAATTGACTTTGTTGTTTTAAAATTATCTACTGCATTTTTTTATATCAAATTAACATGACTATATCATATGAAAATAAATTTTACTCACACCTAACTACATTAACATTATATTTATAACATTTTATTTTTTGGTTTAATATAACTTTATTAATTAACTTTGCTCTTTCAAACTTATCTACTACATTTTTTTACATCAAACTAACATGATTATAGCATCCATAATAATGAAAATAAATTTTACTTATATATAGTTACATCAACTTTACATTTTAAACATTTAATTATTTGCTTAATTTAACATTAACATTGTTATTTCTCTATTTTTAATTTTATTTCCATACAACAGTTTTTATCCTTAATTTACATTTATAAATTGAAGTTATGTTATTGCAATTTTTAAAATTCATGTTAATTTAGTGTTACAAATAATAATAACATTAATATTATTTTCAATAATAACATTAATATTTTTTATTTTCTTCCTTCTCACAAACAAAGTCCAATTTAAATTAAAGATTTTTAATTAATTATTTTATATTTGTTTTGTAAATACTTATTACTTCTTTAATATTATATATTTCTACTTTTTTAAGCACGATGAATTTTTTTTTTCTATTGAGAACCAATAGATTTCTCTATTTGCAGTGTTTTCTCTATTTTTTTATATTTGCTTTACATCTGTTTGTGTGTTGTTTCTCCAATATAATAGTTTGGTGCTAATTTTAGGCTTCCCATTTGGCCCTTTGCCAAGTTGATATTCAGTTGTTGGTTGGTTCTGCCTCACTTCAATGGAGCTGCAGTTGTGTACAAGAATTACATCAGACCATTCTATATGAACCCACAAATTCCAATTCCACAAGGATCTCAAATCTGGTATTTTCCCCAAAAGAAGTCCTTATTCAGTGGCTCAGATGATGTTTTGAGTGCAGCTGAGAGATACATGGAAGAGCATGGTACAGAAGCCTTTGAAAGACTTATAACCAAGGTACACACACATTACTAATGCTTTTAGTCCACAATAACTGCTCCTGCTTCTAAGTTAAGATCTTTGTAAATTTTGAACACTGTGGCTTTTGGGACTATTCAGCTTTGCTCAGGGAATTGCATGTTAAAATCAGAATTATACATAATTTATTTGTGAACTAAAATCAGAATTGTGGACAATAACTGGCTAGCATGGGAGATAACTGTCTTGTATAAGTCTTGTTTGTATTTCATTTAAAACTTATGGTTGCATGAATTCCAATGCATTTCAACCCACAAGTAACAAAGGGATTCTTTGCAAAAGTAAGTCAAAGGTAACTTAACCACAAACATATTGTTGAAGTTACCAAACTTAATATCAGAGTAGTTTTCAATTTTCTAATTGAGTTCTCAAAAGAAAGTTTGTATGAATCATTTGAGGTGGAGAACCAGGAATTACAAGCAAATATTTCATTTGGGTTTGGAACAATATTTTAATCCATGGAAAACATAATTGGTTTTGATGTGCAGAATGACAGACAGGCTAGGACAAGGAGGACTGGAAATTACATGATCTTTGATGACGACTATAGATATTGAACTTTGTTATTTTTTTAACAAGATATTGAATGTTAAAGCATCATTGCTAATATTTCATTTAATCATATTTTGTGATGTTTGATGATGACCTATTGAACTATGTTATTGGGTCACTTGTTCTCTAACTCCCTTCCCTGTTTTTAAAGTAGTGTATCTTGTAATGATTAATTAATTTAGTTATATTTGATAAGTAGCTAGGTAAAATGAAAAAATAAATATTTTTGGAGTAGCTAATAGATGAACTTGTCTTTGGAGGGTGCTGGAAAATAATATTGCAACTAGGGCCAATTTAGAAAGGTGAGAGATTGTGGTTGAAAGTCTTTTGTGTAATCTTTGTGGGGTAGAGGAAGAGACCGGTCATTTGTTATGCAGATTTGCTTAGTCTGTACGGAGTCATTGTTTGGCTTGGCTTGGTGTGACGTCATTGAGTCACAATGATACACTGTTAAATTTTGTTCAGTTTAGGTCGTGTAACGCCTTTGATTTTGTTAATGGTGTTTGGGGGGTAATTTGGATTGCAGTAATCAGAGAGATTTGGAAGCACAAGAATAATGTCATTTTCAAAGGGGTTGGTTGACTATTTAGAATTGGTTGCTATGATTCAATTAAAGGTTTGGTCTTGGGTTACATCTAAATCACATTTTGTTTTTTTTCTCCTACTCTAGTTGGTGTCTTGATCCATTTGTTTGTATGAGGTTGGTTAAGTGATGTAATTTTGTCGGTTAGTACTAGAGTTGGTGTTGTGACAGAATATGTATAAGAGTTAGATCACCCCTGGAGTGATTTTTATTTAATTTATTGTTTATTGTTGATTAAAAAAAAACTATGATAAAAATTATATAAGATTATTTCATATACTTAATATTTATTCATATAAATTTCTAAGATCAAACATATAATATTAAATTACTTCAAACTTTTATTTTATTATATATATAAATATAATGAGTATATTAGCAATAACCATTATAATATATTATAGTTATTAAAAATTTAAAATAAATATTTATTCCATTTCTTAATGTATACATACAATTTATATTTTATTTACGAACTAAAAGTTTATATTTTAAATTAAATTAAGAAATGTGTATAATTGCAATAAGGAAATAATTAAATGACATAAAATAATATTTGGAATACCTCACTAAATAATGATAATTATAAATAATATAAAATAATTAAATAAGATAAAGAAAATTCACCAAGTAATTGTTAGTGAGAATTGTTAAGTTATATACTAACAATTCTTACTAAAAATAATTATAATTAACGTAATATAATTAAACAAGATAAGGTTAGAAACCTCTTATCAAATAATTATAGTTGTAAATAATATAAAATAATTAAGATAAAGTTGGAGGTATTTCATCAAACAATTATAATTATAAAATAATTGAATAAAATGAGTTGCCTGAAACCCTACAAAATAATTATTGTTATAAAATATGAGTAAGTATAAAAATTATAAATATTTATTTTTCTTTACTTTATTGATTAAAACTATAAGTGTTTTTAGAAGGTTAAAAATTCTTATCATTCTTCCCTTTTATTTTTTATTATTGAAATTTTATTTTATTTTACTATTGTTTTTTTTTTCTAAGATAACCATATTTCTTCTTCTTTCTTAGCTCTTCTTATCACTTTATACAGAAGATCAATTTAGAAAAATAGTTTTCACTTTTTTTAATAATTAATATATCTTTAAATTTTATTTATTACTTTTAATTGTTTTGTGTTATTCTTATATCTATTAAATAGTTATCAAATGTTGCTGTATTTTATACAATATATTGTAGAAATCTTAAAATAATAAGATATTTACACTATTTATTAATAATGTAATTAAAATATTATATGGAAAATATTATTTTAAACTTCCGAATGCAAAATTTTGAGATACTAATGTTTTTTATTACGTTTTAAAATTAATTTTTCTCTGTAATAACCTCAAAATTTTCTAAGTATATGCTAAGATTACGTGTAAGTCATATGAAAGAACATGTTCATCCTGTGGGAGAAGAAAAATACTAAAGATAAGGATGGTGCGTGTAACATCCTAATTTTACTCATTTTTTTATTTTTATTTTATATATATATTATGTATGTAATATTTAATTAATATATAAACATATATTGTTTTTTCATATTTGTATCTCAAAAATATATCCCTCTTCATAGGAATTTAATATATACATCAAAAAGTTTAAAAACAAAACAAAGTAAAACATTCAACTTAAATCTATCTGCTTGATCAGGAGTGGCATTCCCACTGAACTTAGGTGGGTTATGCCTCACAAACTCTGTCAGTCCCATCTGTTCCTGGGACAAACTGACATGGGAAGCTGTTGCAGCAGATCTAGCATTCTTCCAATGATGCATTGCTGCCTGGTGATTTTGAGACATTGCCACATTCTGTTAGAATTTGCCATCATCTCAATAGCCCTGGCAATCTGGTTCATCTCAGAAGAAGGGTGGGGAGGGGTAGGAGGTCTATGAGCCATTCTACAAAACACACATATGATAAATCTTTAGAATTTTAAACTATGTAGTTTTTTTACTAACAAACCAATTAAAGAACACAAAAACAACCCCATAACCCTTAGGTCTCCTAAGGTTCGAACAACTCTGACACCATAACGTAACATCCCTAATTTTACACATTTTTATTTATTTTTATTTTATATATATTATGCATGCAATATCTAATTAACATATAAACATATATTTTCTCATATTTGTATCTCAAAAATATATCCCTCTTCATAGGGATTTAATATATACATCAAAAAGTTTAAAAACAAAACAAAGTAAAACATTCAACTTAAATCTATCTAATCCTCTTGTTGCTCACTGAGGAGCTCTATTACCTGCAACTTCATATGCTCCCGTGTAATTTAACACGATCATCACAGATTAAAGAAAACAAACACAAAACAAAGCATGGGGTAAGCTAGCTATTTCTAAGAATTCTAATATAAATTTAACTTTCAAGAACAAACAAAATCCATCAAATTCTCATAATTTACACAAATTCATCAAATGTCTATCACAACTATCATCCACATTATTCATGTCAGATCTTTATTGACTCACATACTCAAACACTTGACTCTACTTCCGGAAG
>Ga0123342_1010443_pt1 | contig 10632 bp, 8 predicted proteins | sample Turbeawhitnodule_FD_89960 | JGI IMG/M metagenome (GOLD analysis project Ga0123342, IMG submission 89960) | Root nodule microbial communities of legume samples collected from Mexico - Turtle bean Mexico white nodule | ecosystem: Host-associated > Plants > Roots > Nodule | place: Mexico: Nepantla... | reverse complement strand
TGAGAGTGTATCTACCTTTCTCTCGTACCACCACGTGGTTCTCCCCTGGGCGTGGCCTCCTCATGGGTCGTATCTGTCTCAGGGTTTCCCAGCGGTGGTGTGGGTACTTCACGAGTCAGGTTATCCTCTACTGGTACTAGAACTTATGGCTTTGAAGCCACCTTTCTCTTCTGCTTCATTGCTGTTCTGGGCCTCCGGCATCGCAACACCTTTCTTGGGCGACGCCTTTACGAGGCGACGCCTTTCTGGGGCGACGCCTTTGCGAGGCGACGCCTTTCTTAGGCGACGCCTTTGCGAGGCGACGCCTTTCTTAGGCGATGCCCCAAGCGGTCAACCTGTTGACCTTCCTTCCCTTCTTTGGGGCCCTCGAGCAATCCCACCATGCGTTGACTTTGACTTTGACTTTTGCTCAATGCCCCGGGACGGTACAATGTACAATTCAGTTAAGAACTTGTTTTCCTTGCGTTAGAAGTCTAGTGAGGGGAGAGGTAGATTCGTGAGAGAACACCTCCCCTCTCGAGTGAAAGCGCCAAGGTTGAACAAAATAGTTCATCAGATAAATTCTCCTCGCCCTTGAGCGAAGCAAAGGTCAGTTAAGAACTTGTTTTCCTTGCGTTAGAAGTCTTGTGAGCGGAGAGGTAGGTTCGTGAGAGAACACCTCTCCTCTCGAGTGAAAGCGCCAAGGTTGAACGAAATAGTTCTTCAGATAAATCCTCCTCGCCCTTGAGCGATGCCGAGGTCAGTTAAGGACTTGTTTTCCTTGCGTTAGAAGTCTTGTGAGCAGAGAGGTAGGTTCGTGAGAGAACACCCTCCCTCTCGAGTGAAAGCACCAAGGTTAAACGAAATAATTCACCAGATAAATCCTCCTCGCCCTTGAGCGAAGCCGAGGTCAGTTGAGAGTTTGTTTCCCTTGCGTTAGAATCCTCATGAGTGGAGAGGTAGGTTCGTAGAAGAACGCCTCCCTTTTCGAGTAAGAACACCAAGGAGGAACGGCCTAGTTCACAGTTAAACCTCGTTCTTTCTAGATTTATACAGTGAGGGCAGGGTATCGAAGAATGTGAGAAAAAACATTACGGTGCCAGACACCACGAGTTAGCAGTTGAACGAGTTAAAGAGCAGTCTTTGGTTTAGGGAAATAAAAGCAGTTATACGTCCGAGAAAGTAAAGTTACAAATAAAATACTTGTCTAACAACCAAATACAAGCTAAAGAAGAATCCTTGGAATGATTTGACAGTTTACAACACAGTTTGATACCGCGAAGGGTGAAGCGTCCATCTCGGGGTGCACACAGGCAACCTGACGAGGGTGTCCTAGAACCCAGCGTCGTAAGCATCAACAACATCCCTGGTCAGCTCAGCCTCAGCTTCTTCGAACCTCTTAGCTTGTTGAAGGAGCTCGGCCTCCACTCGACCCAGCTCCACTTCTCGATTGATGGACATTTTTTCAAGCCCCGCCATCTTGGCTTTGGATGCCTTAGCAGCCTCCAGTTCGACAACCTTTCGGCACTTGGCGTGAAGTTGTTTAAAGAGATCCTTTTTAGAACGGTGAAGGCAAGCCAACTCCTGCTGTAGTGCGGTCTCGCGGGCAGCAAACGAACGAGCCAGTAGGGCCGTTTCTTCCTTAGTCTTGGCCTTTACCAGCGCCACCCTCGCTTCACGCCTAGTTATGAGGGCATTGGACTGAGCAAGAAGAGCCCCAAAATTGAAGCCCAGTCTTTCCCTCGCAGCAGCGTCATCCGAGTCCACCGTCACCCCTAGTTGGAAGCCTTTGAGGGCATGTTGTAGGACAGTGGGCAGCTCAAAACCAGGAGGAGTCACAGAAGCACTTGTCCCACCAAGGTCAGGGAACAAGGAAACGTTTGTCGTTTGATCACGGGGCGAGTGACCGGTAGAAGAAGAACAAGAGGCCATCACCGGCGTATGCCTAAGCCTCTTAGAGATTGGCCCTCGGCGGAGTTCTCATCTGATTCGATCTCCACCACCTTACTCTCATAAGGAAATGGAGCGGGAGATGATTGGCCAGCGGCAAAAGGGACCGCGACCGCAGGAATGGAAGCAGTAGGCGAGGGCGCGACAGTGGCAAAAGCAAGGGCGTGGGGGCTAGAGGTGCCCGCACCCCCAGTCATCCCTCAACGGCGAGTCAGGATACCAGCTAGCTTGGCCCGTTTCTCCTCATTTAGAACCATCCCTGCATGCAAATTTCAGAATATAGAAGGTTGAGAAACACAGGAATGAACACATGCGAATGCACGGGGGCAGAGTGCGCAAACATAACAACACGATAACAAGAATCAGCTCCTAGAGAGTCTAGGGTTTCTTGAACCCTAACTCGAACGAAATCCAAAAAAAGGAGCAGAGGACGATTGAAATGTAAAAAGTTAAACAGCCTCAGGCAGTTATCAAGCATCAGAGTTAATAAATAAGTGCGATCAACAATCAAAGTTTGTACCTTTTGATCAGATAGGATGAAGATGCTGGAGTTTGTAGGGAAAACACGAGAGTGCTCGAGGAAGGAGACGAAGCAATCAAGAGTGTTTCAGAGAATGATGGAACAGTAATTGGACACGTGCGTTTTCAAAAGTTTAAAGGAGACAAAGAAGCGTAAGCGACGTTAAGCCCTAGCCGCTGATCAAAACACGTGTGCACATATAAGACAGGCTCAGAAAGACGTCACTTTAGTGAAGTATTCACGTCATGTCATACAGAGCCACGTAGGTCACCAAAGGCAAGGACTTAGTCTCTTCGCTGAACGAGTTACAGCTTGAGACTTGGGGGTTTTGTATCCACCAGTCCTCGGGTGTTGTTGACCACTAGTGGTGTAGGGGCCACGTAAGAAGGGTCCCACGAGCAGCGTGGGCCAGTATCTCGCAAAGCACGTGCCTTAAGGAACCAAAGAGTGGTCAAACATCGGTCACCAGGATGTACTGACGTGCCACTAGTCAGTGTGGAGAGGTCGGAGATCGGGGACCCGGACAGTAGAGCTGGGCCATGAGAGGTGGATCCCAGACCACACACCAGTTATCAGTAAGGGAGAAGCCTAGGTCACGAGAACCCATGCGTGTAGAGTGGATGGCGCGTTTAGGCGCAACACAAGTGTAGAGCCACTGGAAAAATACGACCTATGAAGGTCGCATTCCAGGGATGAGCTGCTTGCATGGCACGTGAACAGCTAGGGCACTCCCAAAGGTGGGTGACCCCAGAGATCAGGTGCACGAGGAGGCATCTAGGTGGTCACCCCGTCAGAGGTTGCACTCCAGTTAGGGAACCCACGCGCTAGGTTATCCTAAGAGCAGGGTAACAACTGTACTGGGCCCGCCCCATCAAAAAGTCCATTTTGGGTAAAGAGGAAACCCTAGTTTCAGCCTATAAATAGGAAGGTAATGGCAAGGTACGCTATTTTTTGCACCGCTTAACACACAGTGACAGTTATACAGTTTGGTGTTTCCTAGCCCTAAAACTGACTTGAGCATCGGAGTGCAAACGGCCTCTAGGGTGCCCTTTGTCTTTGTGTTTTCAGGCATTCATCACAGGAGAGGCACGTGCGAACGCAGAGATTTTGGACGTGAGAGTGACATAGGCGCAAAAAAGCGCTCCAGGTCAACCTGCAGGAACAATATTAGTGTTTATACTAAAAAATATGCATAATGAGAAGTTAGAGCATTTAAAATCACATAATACCTACTCCTAAGAGTCTATAATCCTCACACATGCTATGGTCCACATAAATTACACCACATAACAATCACATTCAAAGTTTCCTTATTGCTTATTGCACTATTATGAAATATAAGTAACAATTAATTTAATTGAACTAAAAAAAAGTAAAACTTAACAGTTGTAGTGATTAAGTTGTTGAAGATGGGAGCTTTGATGTATCAAATCCACATGAAGCCTGAAGCTGTGCTGCTTTCTAGGTTTGGGTTTAGATTATGGTGTTTAGAATCTTTGTAAGATCCGTCCTTGAAAGCCTACACAAAGCTTAATTAAATCTGTTTTAAATAACTAAGTGTTTTTTCCAAGTAAAGGAAAAACAACCGATTGATTTATCGAAATAATCGGTTGTTTGTTACTTAGCTGGCTGGAAGTTATGAAACTGTTTTTAAATCAGTTGTTTAACTGCTTGACACATTTCAACTAGTTAAATCACGGTTTCAACCGGTTAAATGTATGTTTTCATAACAGAATTTTGAAAACTTGTTTTAACTGATTTAGTGAATCAAAACTGCCTACAACGGTAGCTTTTAAAAGGCTATAAATATAGCTTCGTTTTGAAATCAAAAGACAAAAGAAATACAACAAGTATTCATTCAGATTTGAGAAACAGTTTTGGTTTGTGAAAGAGTTTTAAAAAGCAAGAGTGCTTTCAAGCTTTGCTGTGTGGTGACAAGTGCTGATCATAGGATCTCTAGTTCTGTAAATTCAGGTGCTTTCTATCCTGTTTAGTATCTTGTAATTGTTCTTCTACATACTGTTTGTTGTTGAAAAACTGTAAAGGCAGAGGTTGTTCTATCTTGAGGTGTTTTATGTGCAAATAGGGTGAGTAGGCTTTGTGGGATTCAAAGTCACCTCTTTGTGGTGTATGCTTGTAATCTGTGATTGATTGCTATTTTTTTTTTGTGATTGATTGCTAGTGGAACTCAATGGTTTGACTGAGAACTAGATGTAGCTCAAGGGTTGAGTGAACCAGTATAATCTCTGTGTGTAAATCTCTCTTTCTCTCAAACTCTCTAACTGTTTGATATTTTCGCTGCTATAAACAATTGATTAAATCGTGACTTAACCAGTTGAAATTCTGATAATTGTTTTGTTGGGTTGCCTTCCTTAAGCACTTATCTGAGTTGTTTGTTAAGGATTCATTCTGAAGCAAGTATTTGCGAAAATCTTTTCTAAAACAATTCACACCCCCCCTCCCCCCTTTGTCTAACCCATCAATTCTTACAATTGGCATCGAGAGCTAGGTTCTTGAGAATTACTCAAGTCCTTGTTTCTGGTTTTTGAAAAATCTTTTTTGATGGCTGATAAAATGCCTTTTAGGGAAGGTGCTTCCTTGAATAAACCACCTTTGTTTTGTGGTCAAAATTATCCAATTTGGTGCATAAGAATGAAGTTCTTTATTCACTATAATGAGGTGCTTGGGTCATGTAAATGGAAGATTAATGAATGAGTGAATTGCTGCCAAATTATTGTGCCAATTTCACTCTTGTCTCTTCCTCTTTAGGATAGACACTTAGTCTTCAAAATTCCACCAAACCAAGTGATTAGGCCTCACGTATCACTCTCCATACCTTACCCTCACCTTCAAGGAATCCACAAGCTCTACGTGAGCTCCTTGTCCGCTACAATCAATTGAAGCTTCTTCCACTCCACCAAAGAAATTCTCATATTTAAAGTCTTGTGTCAATGCAAGATTCGAAACTTATGGGCTTAAAATATTATGATTGTCATGTTCTCGTGCAAGACTTTCTCCCTGTTACTATTTCTGGAATTTTACCAAAAAATGTTAGACAAGTGATCACTCGCCTATGCATATTCTTGAATGCTATTTGTAGAAAATTTATTGATCCTAATAGTTTGATGAATTAGAAAATGAAGCTATCATTATCTTGTGAAAACTAATGCACCTAGCACTTTCATGAGGCTTCATGTGGATTTGATACATCAAAGCTCCCATCTTCAACAATTTCCCCCTATTTGATGGAGACAAATCCTTGGGATGCTTGTTAAGAATCTGTTGTTAAGAATCTGTTGAATCTTGCAAGCATTGAAAAAGCACAGGGTAATCTAATCCAAAACAGATATGCACTAGAGACTAGCTCTCACTTGGTGATTTCCAAAAGGAACATCATTCAACTTAGATGAGAAACCAGCACACATACACAGGTTCAAAAACAGATAAACAATCGGTTATTTCACAGGAATAACTGGTTAAAATCTTGTAAAATAGTTTTAACAAAACTTAAATCTAAACCTGTTAAAACAGTTAAGGCAGTTTATAATAGCAATGTTCAAATCAGAATGAGTGCAAAAACATTACAGAATATTACAAACCAAACTTCTCCCCCTATTTGTCTCATCAAAGAGACAAATTGTAGGATGAAAAACAGTTTAAGATAAGGCATGCATATCAATTATTCCTAACTCATTTCTTGGAGAATAGAACCTGTCCTTTGATAAAGGTTTGGTGAAGATGTCAGCAAGTTGACTTTTTGTTGAAACAAACTTGATTTCACAATCTCCATTGTTGATAAGATCACGGATGAAGTGATGCCTTATTTCAATATGCTTTGTCCTTGAGTTTTAAACTTGATTCTTTGTCAAGTTGATGGCACTTGTGTTGTCACACAACACAAGAAATTTGTTAATCTTTAATCCAAAGTCTTCAAGTTGTTGCTTGATCCACAAGATTTGTGCACAGCAACTTCCAGCAGTGATATATAGCTACAGTTGTTGATAAAGCTACAAATGCTTGTTTTTTACTGTGCCATGAAATGAGGCTAGATCCAAGTATGTGACATGTTCCACTCGTACTTTTCCTGTCTAATTTTCAACCTACAAAATCAGAGTCAGAATATCCTACTAAATGAATAAGAGAATGTGAGGGATACCATAAACCCATGGATATTGTGCCTTTCAGATACTTCAAGATCCTCTTCGCAACTTTGAGATGTGATTCCTTAAGACAAGATTGGAATCTCGCACAGAGGTAGACAACAAACATTTTATCTAGTCTACTTGTAGTTAGGTAAAGAAGAGTCTTCTGCTGATTCACTCTCTTCTGAAATCAAGATGGAAGTCTGCCTAATGACCAAAGAAGAATCTGAATCAAGTCAAGTAAGTACAACCTCTTCTAGCAAGTGTGAAAACTATTTTCAATTGCTTGATGCTTTCCATGAAATCCATGAAGAAGCTAAGAGATTAACTATTTCAAATAACTGATTGAAATGTGAAAACAAAAAGTTGAAAAAGATAATCACAGTTCTGGAAAATGATTTGAACCAATCAAATGCTGATTTCAAAAATCTTGAACTGATTTACCAAAACTCTTCTTGCAAATGTGATTCAAGTTTTTGCAAAAAATGTGAATCCCTTCAAAAGGAAGTTTTATATCTTGTGAAAACAGTTGATACCATTTCAAAAGGGAAATCAAAGCTTGAAGATGTGTTAGCATCTCTGTACCGTACGGTCCTCGGGCATTGACCAAAGTCAACATGGTGGGACCCAGAGCGAGGAATCCACTGGAAGTACTGCAAAGCAAGAGTGGGAGTTTCTTTAAGGTCCACGGCCTCGGGCGTTGACTGACCTCGGGTGTCGCCCAGGTTTAGCACCATGAATGCGCTTATGCCAGAAGGGTGTCCCCTCTTGATACCCACGGGTAGGGATGACCGTGGAGGAGGCGGCATGGTAGGAGGCGGCACGGTGGGGCTTAGAGGCCTCGGGCCTCGGCACCCAGACAGTAATGATAGATAAAGAAAGGTGGTTTCCAAGCCACACCCCCAGTTCCAACAGGGAGAGACCCAACTCATGAGGGATTTGTGCATGAGGTGTAGGGACGCGACAGTACGCACCACTGGGACAGAGACGACCCATGAGAAGGTCACGTCCCACAGGGTGATCTGCATGCATGGCACGTGAGGAAGGCGAGGTACTCCAGGGCGAATGACTCGGAGCTTGGGCGCATGAGTTGACACCCAAGCCGTCATCCCCGCGCGAATTGCACTTCGTCGAGGCAACCTTACGCACTGAGAAGGCCCTAAGACTGGGAATAGTGTCCCTAAGGAGCGCCCTATGGTATCTAGATAGTGGTTGTTCTAAGCATATGACTGGTGATGCATCCAAGTTCATTAGCATCTCTCTCAAACGAGATTGGCACGTAACCTATGGTGACAATAACAAGGGAAAAATCCTTGGCAAAGGTACTATAGGTAATGAAAATAGCTTGCTTATTAATGATGTGCTTTATGTTGAAGGTTTGAAGCATAGCTTGCTCAGCATTAGTCAACTATGTGACAGAGGATATCAAGTCACCTTTAGAACTAATTCGTGTGAGATTCGTTTGCCTAATTCAAAGGATGTTCTGCTCATTTGTAAGATGTCTAACAACATTTATCTGCTTGACATGTCTAGCTTTACATCTTATAGAAGCATGCTTTCATCCGATTGATTTTCTTTGGTGGAGTTTGCAGAAGATTTCATGGATTGCTCACGGACAAGGCTCTCACATGGAGATCATGGTTGCCTTGGAGGTGCAGGTCATGTATGGAGGTGAGTGGTTCGGCCAGCTCACTTGGAAGATGAAGGTTGAAGACTAAACTTGCCTATCCTAGAGAGGAAGTAGACAAGAGTGAAGAATTGACACACAAATTTGGCAGCAATTTCACTCTATGATTAATCTCCCTTTTACATGAGGTAGGTTCCTCCTTTTATAGCAATGGAGGATCATTCAAATGAAATTTAAATGCAAGTGAAATAGCTTTGGAATGTCCACCTAATGTATCTTGGCACATGGAGCAAATGAAGCATAGTTAACATGTGTTGAAAAGCTTTTTAGCACATGTTTCATATGGATCATGTGGAGATAGTCGTGCAACACATTTAACACATGGAGCATGTGTTAATTGTGTACTCTTTTACCTTGCTTAAATTGGCCTAGGTGAATTTAGAAGTTTTACCAACTCTAAATTAACCTAGGTTGATTTTATGTGCCAACATTAAATTCTAAGAAAATTTACAGTAATTTCCTATTCTATTTTTGACAGGAAATAAATTCTACTCTACACTAAGCTTATGGCATTTTGAACATATAGAGGAACGTTTCTCTACCATCAGTAGCAGTGTTCCAGTCCTCTTGAATTCTCCTAGCCATAGCTCTTGTAATTGGCTCGAATCTTCTATGTGTTGGGCTTGAGCGGAAGCTTGAACTTTTATTTGAACTTGGGCTTGGCATAGAAGAATTGCACGCATTCATATGAATCATTTAAATAAACTTGTTTCAAAGGAACTTGTTCATGGCTTACCCAAACTCAAGTTCGAAAAGGAACATGTGTGTGAAGCATGTCAAAAGGGGAAACAAACTAGAAATTCTTTTAATTTGAAAAATTGTATTTCAACTTCAAAACCCCTTGAGCTTTTGCACATGGATCTTTTTGGTCCTTCTAGGACTATGAGCCTTGGAGGAAATTTGTATGCTCTTGTGGTTGTAGATGACTTTTCTATGATTACTTGGACCCTTTTCCTACACTCAAAGAAGGAAGCATATCCATAATTCAAAAAGCTTGCAAAGAGACTACATAACACATGTTGCAGCACCATTGGAGCTATCAGAAGTGTTCCCGCCGGTTGACCAAAGCGTCTTCGTGCGTCTCTGTTAACTTCGCATCCAAGAGCCCCCGCTCCTCCGATGGAAACACCTGAAAGAAAGAGACAAAGACAGCCCTCACGGCCATTTGCACTCCGACAATCAAGTCAGTTTCTTGGGCAATGAACACCAAACTCAAACTCTGAGATCACTGTGTTCTCTCTCTCTGTGTTTTTCTCTCAGAAATGCGTAACTTCCTCTAATGAAAGCGTAATTTGTTATGTAAAACGTACCTGATTATGTCTGTTGTTACCCTTATATACCTTTTGGTGTTTCTGCCTTTCTGTTTAACTATGACTTAAGCACTTTGTAGGCGCACCTGAGCGACACTAACGCCCAGACTTAGGGCCATCTAGTGTGTAAGACTACCCTGTCAAAGTGCAACTGGAGCGGGATAACTACTTGGATGCCAACTCATGCATCCAATCTCTGAGTCATCCGCCCTGGGAGTTTCCTGCCTTACTCACGTGCCATGCATGCAGATCACCCCTCGGACGTGACCCTTACGACTCGTCTCTTTCCCAGTGGCTCTTTAACGGTGGTGCGTACTACCGCGTTCCCTACACCCCATGCACGGATCCCTCGTGATCTGGGGCTCTCCCTACTGGTGATTGCGATGTGGCTTGAAAACCACCTTATTTATACATCTTTACTATTGAGACTCCACGCCCTGCCTTGGTGCCAAGGCCTGAGGACTCTACGCCCTGCCTTGGTGTTGCCCCCTCCTCGGCCCCCTTACCCGTGAGCCTAAAGAGACTCCTTCCTGTCTTGTTGTACTTCCCTAGTGGACCCCACCTTCGGGTCCCACCATGTTGACTTTGGTCAACACCCGAGGTCGAGGACCGGTCGGTACACAAGCCTCCCAGTCTCGAGCTGTCGACTTGTTCATCAAAGAGACTATGGCCTCGCCCTACCTGATGAGAATCAAATAAAGGAGGCTTTTATTAATGAAGGAAGAGGACATCCACCCTCACATTTGAAGTTCTTCCTTCTAGTCTTCGCAAAATCAAAAGAAGACATAAAATAAAGATGAGGCCCAAGCCCAAAGCCGAAGCCCAAGTCCAAGAAGGCCAAAGCCCAACAAGCCCAAGTCCATCCCATGAGGGGCAAGGCCAAGCATTAAATAAAAAAGCATCATTGGAATTACTCTTAGAAGGTGTGGATATTAAATAAAGGAGTGTGAAAATGTAAAATAAAGTCACATTGTCCATGTGACTTAGGAGAGTAGGTGTAGGTGTAGTTTTTAGGAGGTGTCATAGTAGAAAAAGGTCACACCT
>Ga0123342_1010442_pt1 | contig 10632 bp, 10 predicted proteins | sample Turbeawhitnodule_FD_89960 | JGI IMG/M metagenome (GOLD analysis project Ga0123342, IMG submission 89960) | Root nodule microbial communities of legume samples collected from Mexico - Turtle bean Mexico white nodule | ecosystem: Host-associated > Plants > Roots > Nodule | place: Mexico: Nepantla... | reverse complement strand
TTACATATTATATAATTTATACTTTCATATATTATATAATCTAAAAATTTATACATAAATCATATCACATTTTTATAAGTGTATTTTTAACTTTAACAATATTTAAAAAATAGTAAATATTTTAATTTATCACACAACTCATTTTTAACGCAATTTATTTAAAATTATTGTAAAAAAAGTAATTTTAATTCTTCAACTTTATATACCATTTTCTTAAATAAAATAAAATAAAATTTTTGATATTATAATAAACTAAATTTTTTAACTATATATTTTTATTTCAAAAAATATTAATTATCATTTCTTTTTTTAAAAAAAATCAACTAAACTTGCCAACCAGATTGACAAATTCAATGGAGTGAAATTGCCAATTCAGTATCCAATTTTATTTACATTGAAGTTGCCAACCTAGTTAGAAACTTTAATTAAAAAATAAAAAGTAAAGAGATTAACAAATTTAATTGATCTTGCCTACACCATTAGCAACTTTACTAAAAAATGCCCATTTCTGTAATTTTTCTACTTTTGCCCATTTACGTAAATATGAAAAAAAATACACCATTTTGGTGAAAAACCCGAAGAAATCAGGGATGAGATGGTTTTGGAGCCAGTGTTGTGGTCAATCATCCTCTTCCAGTGTTACCTCATCAAAATCTCCTTTTTCTTCCAATGTTATCTCATCAGAATCTGGTTCTTCTTCCAATGTCTTCGACACCATCCAAAACCAAGACTATAGATACGATGTGTTTATTAGTTTCAAAGGTCCTAACACCCGCAACTCTTTTGTTGATCATCTATGCTCTCATCTTCTTCGAAAGGGTATTTTTGTCTTTAAAGACGACCACAAGCTTCACAAACGAGAATCCATTTCATCACAACTTCCACAAGCAATTAGAGGTTCTCAGATTTCTATCATCGTCTTCTCCCAAGATTATCCTTCCTCTTCATGGTGTTTGGACGAAATGACCACTATAGCTTGTTGACAACAACAATCTAACTAAATTGTTTTCCCTGTTTTCTATCATGTTGATCCGTCTCACGTAAGACAGCAAAATGGGGTATACGAGAAGGCGTTTGAGTCACTCAGAGAGAAATTCAAAGGAGACCCAGATAAGGTTTATCGATGGGAGAGAGCTATGAATGAGTTTTGCAAATTAGCTGGTTGGGATGTTAGAAACAAGTATGTGTTAGCTATGGTTCTTCTCTCTGTTTTCTGCATTTATACCTCTTATATATGCATTATACTAACTTTTTTTAAAAACATTAAAAGGTTTATCTCTATAAAAATTATTGTAGTTGGTACCGTTTGTCAAAATTGTGCACTCCTCAATCATGTTCTTGACTCCCATAATGTATGGAATGTCTAGTTGTTTTTGGCAGCTCCTATCTCCTTTCTTGAGTTTGCCTTGTTTGAGCTTCTTCTAGTCTTTGCAATCTTTTCGCTAGTTGGCTTATTTCCTCATCTTTGTGGACCATTCGCTTCTTGACCTCCACAAGTTCTCCCAAAAGGTGGGCTTTGTGATGTGATTGCGGTTTTGAAGATTCGCCTAAAGAAAACTGACCCATAATGTTTGCACAAAGGAATCAAACAATTAGTGAAAAAGAAGTTAGAATACACTCTCTCAAGTTTGCGTCACTTTTGGTGAAAAGAAATAAAGATGAGAACACCCAAAGCACTCTATTCTTGCCGGTTAATTGCACTGCCAGTTGACCTAGGATGAACGCACCTTCTTTAACATCTCTCTTAGTTGCTTCTAGTATGGCTCCGTTGGGGCAGAGGGCGCCCTACCTGTTGATGACACTGCGATGATCAAGTCAACTAGAGCTCACCGAAAAGTAACAGTTTAGTAAGATGTGCGAAAAGCAGCGTACCTGGAGACCTATTCTCCTTTTTATCACTGCTCATGCAACATGCAACCACTCTCCCTTGAGCTCAATGAATCTTAACTAAAAATAATTACATTAAACTTTTATTGGTAACAAAAAACCACCTGCCATGGGCACCAATGATCTTCAGGTGTTATCCGCAGGCCCACTTTCTGTTACCCAAGTGTCTCCATATATTGCTAAGGTTAATAGGAACTAGCCACGTGTAACAGATATGCAACAAAAACATGCAACAGATACGTAACAAGGAAAATATTGGCAGATATTAACAATAATAACAAAATTATATCTACCACCCAAATATATCTTTAAAGGGGTGCATTAGTGAAATTACTTTGAGTACTCATCATGCGATCTAGTCCCAACATGACCTAGGTCATTGGCCCAGGTTTGCTTAGGCCCAAGCACCGAGCAGGTCCCTCATGGTGTAAAAGAACCGAGCAGGCCTCTCGTGGTATAAAAGAACTAAGCATACGAAAATACTACCGAGAATTAAGCATTGGTCAATACACAAGCCCCCTGGCTCGAGCTGAGTTTGGCTAAGCAAAGAGTCTCCCGAGCATCGTTGATCGTTGACGTGACGGTTTGTCAAAGCTAAGTGAGTGCAATTTTCGAAGCGTTTTTGAAGCAATGTTTTACTGTTCGCATTCCCCACCTGTACATGTATTCCAATGCTAGTGGTAACAAAACTCGACCGTTTCGAATTCCTTTTTCAGAAATTCTAAAACCCCTAAAACCCTTCGTCTTCCATCATTCGTTATTCAGAGCTTTCTCTCTTACTCCCTTGCATCGTTCAACAATCTTCTACTCACTTCTTCGAGCTTCCCTTCATCAATTACGAAAGGTACTCCTTTTTTCAGTCTCGATTATCCATCCTTTGCTTGTTCTGCCTGGGATAACTCTATTTTCATTTATGTCTGGTTTATGCTCAACACCACTTGTTAGCGTGTTATCATATGATCCTCGAAATGCGTAGTTAGGTTTTATTTTCCTGTTCTTTTGTTTGAATTCATAGTTGTTTTGCATTGTGTTGGGTTTGAACTATTTTGCTTTTACGTGTGACTGTGCTTAGCTGCGAGCCCTTATGGATTATAAAACCTTGTATCCTTGGGCTCCCCTGAACCTCATTTTTGAAACCTCCTCCTACACCTCTCATGAAATAGTGGCCCTTAGGAAGAAAAAATGTCACTTTGGTAGGGAGGACAATTGGATTTTCCTAGACCTTTACTCACCCGATGAACCCGTATGTTGTGATGAAGCCATATCCCCGGGTAACCCTTTTTCCTATGTTTACGCCACCATTTTTCAAAGAGTCCACCTTCGTTTTCCCCTGTCAGTTTTTGAAAAAGAATTCTTGACCGAGCTGAACGTAACCCCAGCCCAGCTGCATCCTAACAGCTGGCCATTTGTCCGTGCCTTTGCCATTCTTTGCGATTAGCTCGTCGTCCTACCTTCTTTTGATGTGTTTCTTTACCTCTTCGAGGTGAAGAAACTACAACGTCAACTTTGGATCTCTGTAAACAGCAGCCCTGGAAGGGGGATCCTTACCCTTTTCCAATCCTCTTACAAGAATTTCAAAGGCCATTTTTAGAAAATCCGAGCTAACAAAAAACACCCCGATCTCTTGGACGGGTTTCCTTTATACTGGACCGAGAACCCTAACTCGAAGCTTACCCGGGTCTTAGACAACCTAGCCCCTGCCGATCAGGAAGTTTGCAAGTTTTTCACAAGCTTCCCTGTTGCTTTCGATACAGTCTATCTGTTGGCCCACGAAGATGACCCAGACTCTCTAAAGAGTTACATCGGTACACCTTTTTCCTCTAACTTCAGAGATTAGGATTATTACTTGCGAAATATAACATGTTCTTGCTTTCGTCTTTCCTCCAGATAGCATGTTGGCCCGCTTGAACAAGGAGGAGCTGTTGAGGCTGGCCGCGAAGGCAAAAATGGTCAGTCTGCTCCACCGAAGGTGGTGGTTATGCCCACCTCCTCTAAAGATGACGAAGACACCACTTTGACTTCGTCTTTACCAGAAAGAGGGGGAGGGCTCAAGCCACTAGCCCGATGCCCTCACCCTCTCGAGACCAGGTGGCCTCAGACACTGTGCCTCCCTCACAACCTCCGCACACCCCTATTGCCACACCATGCCCTCTTGAGGCGGGTGCGGGGAGTTCGAGGCGAAAAGGCCTTTGGGACCAGGGTTTTGATGTTACTTCCCTCCTGGAAAATGCCCTTTTGCGACCTGAGGACGAAGAGAGAATGTATGCCTATAGTTGCCAACACCTTCTGCAAGAGGTTATGAAGCAGCTCGGACAGGCTCCGGCCACAAGTTGCGTGGTCGTGAAGAAAATGCGGCGTCGAGAGGTTGCCATCGAACAAGACAAACAAGACTCCCAGCAGAGAATGGCGGACTTGGAACAAGAAATCCAAAAACTCTAAGCACTTCACCAGAAAACTGAGCAGCTCTTGGAGGCCAAGACTAAGGAGGCCGTTGAGCAAGCGACTCGCCTAGCCGAGCAAAACGACCGTTTGTCCCAATTGCAACAAGAGCTTGTCTAAAAGGATAAGTTCTTTGCTAACGAGGTCGAAGTCTACAAGGGTGAGGCTGCCTAAGCTCTCTTGGTGGGCTTTGAGGTTGCTGTCGAACAAGCCTCCAGCCTCCACCCGAGCTTGGACTTCTCTCAGCTAGCACCAAACAAAAAGGTCATAGACGGGCAACCAGTAGAGGAGTAGGAATTTGAATCTTATCATGTTGATGTAACTATAAACTATATCGTACTTTATCTTTATTACTATTAAGGAACCGTTTTATTTCATCATGTGCTGTATAACATGCCTTCCGAACTTTGCCCATGCATGCCTTATTTAACTTTAACTAGTTCAAGTAGCTTATGATAATGTGTACACATCTAAGTATATTACTCAATCAATTTTGTCGTTAGTGTTGGCTCTTTCTGACATGGAACAACAAGCATAACCAAAGTTTAACAAAACTAACCTTTGGTTGGACCATTCACCATAGTCTCTAAGGGCTAGCGTTCAAAGCAGTGCGTTCAAAGGCGTCTTACCTTGAATCCAACAGGTTTCACCTTGCCTAGCGCATGCTTGGACAACTGAGCTATATAACTAAAAATTATTCTCACAGGGCGCTTGGACCTGGGTGACCAACAACTCCTGAGTTGTCCTACACTAATCGTATCATTCACCTGTGCCACTAGCTCATCCCACATAGCTTCTATACTCGGGTGTCTCTCACACACCAGACTAGCTCATCCTACTCTGTGACAACTAGATGGCCTCTCTATGCAACTTCACCTACCCCACAGAGCGCCTAGACTCGGGTGATTTCTTTCACTCCGAGCTAGCCCGTCTTACCCCGCACTAGGCCAGGTGACCTATTTATGCAACTTTACTCACCCCACAAAATGCCTAAACGCAAGTGATCACTTTCACACCGGGCTAGCCTGACTCGTGCTGGTACGGATGAGGCATGTACGCAGCTTTTACCCGCAGTGCGACTTCACAAGGAAGGTTGATTTGTCTGCCAATGGTAATTAATCGCTCACACGACTCTTTCTCAAAGAACCTCTCTGAGAGGGGTCGTCACACCGTGCATCACAATCGAACAACAAGGATTAAGAGAAAACAACAATGCATCATAAACAACTTATTTATTAGGTGACCTCGTTAAAAAATCCTCTTTAAGGGAAAAAAAGTGTCACCCTGTAGCACCATATTTTTTAACAACAATTAACTAAAATAAAATTTGAGATTAGTAGCATTCCATGTTCGGAGGATGGGTCCTCCCTCCAAGGTTTCTAACCTGTATGCACCATTCCCGAGCACTTCTACCACACAAAACGACCCTATCCATTTTGGAGACAACTTATCCTCCAATTAGTAGGGATGAGCTTTCCGCATTACCAAGTCAGATACCTAGAATTGCCGAGGTCTGACCTTGGTTCTTTGTCTCAGCTCGACTCTTCTTTTCAATGCTTCTGATTTTATACGCACCTGTTCGCGGACTTACTCTAGAAAATCCAAGTTCATTCTCCTCCCCTCATCAGACTCTTCAAAGACAAAGTTCTGGAACCGGGGAGAGCTCTCGTGAATTTCAACGGGAATCATAGTGTCTGTTCCATACACCAAACTGAATGATGTTTCTTTGGTGCTGGATTGAGGTGTGGTGTGATAAGCCCAAAGAATCTGGAGAACCTCCTCAGCCCAAGCTCCCTTGGATTTCTCTAACCTTCTTTTCAAGCCTCTGAGCAAGACCCTATTGGCTGATTCCACCTGGCCATTTGTTTGGGGATGCTCTACCAAGGCAAATATTTGTTTTATGCCAAGTTCCGAGCATAACTTGCCTAGCTGCTGACTTGCGAATTGTGTTCCGTTATCTGACACCAGACGTTAGGGAACCCCAAAGCGACATACTATGTTCTTCCATACAAAGTGTTGTACTTTCTGTGCGGTGATTTGGGCGACAGGCTCGGCTTCAATCCACTTGATGAAGTACTCGATGGCCACCACAAGGTACTTCATTTGTCGTATGACCAGAGGGAAAGGACCTAAAATGTCTATTCCCAGGAATGGAATGGCCATGGACTGTAAACTGACCACAACTCTTCTACTGGTGTGTGGTGCCAGTCGGCGTGTTTCTGGCACTGCTCACATCACTGTACATAACTCCTGCAGTTTTCTTTCATCGTTGGCCAATAATACCCAGCACGTATGATTTTTAACACCAGGGCTCGGCCCCTAACATGGCTTCCACAAAAGCCCTCATGCAGCTCGCTCATCACACGGGAGCATTGTTCGCCGCAATTTCAAATAAGAACAGGGTGAGTGTACCCGTGGCAAAACAGATTACCATCTATCATCGTGTATTTCTCTGAATTTCTTTTTACCGCTTTTGCCTATGTGGGTTCATCAAGAAGTAGGTCGTAAGCCAGATAGCGCTGGTAAGGGGTGATCCAAGTGTTAGAAGTTCTCCCCGAGGAGACAGTCACCACCTCCTCCCCGAGCACCTCGCATGCTCCTACCCGTGGTACCTTTAACGTTTCCTAAGCTCCTCCCTTCCCGGGTGTTTATTAGCAAGACTTCTCTGATCGGCTCCTCTTCCACCGTCTTAGGGTTTTTCAACGTTTCTTGGATCACCGGTCTTTGCCTGTTCCCTTTTCCCAAGCTGCCTAGCTTAGCCAGGAGATCTGCTCGGAAGTTCTGCTCTCTTGGAACGTGCACCAGTTCGAACTCGGCAAAGGCGTCTTTCAACAACGTGACGTATCTAAGGTACACCGCTAACTGTGGGTCCTTGGCTTGATATTGGCCCGTAACCTGCTCGGTGTTGAGTAATGAGTCGCTCTTCACCACCAAGTTCTAAGCTCCCAACTCCTGGGCCAACAACATTCCGGCTATCAACGCTTCGTACTTGACTTGATTGTTACTGGCTTTAAATGCAAATTTCAAAGATTATTCAATTAGTAGGCTGCTGGGTCCTTCTAAGATGACCCCAGCTCCGCTGCCCTATTGATTGGAAGAACCATCTATCGACAATATCCACTGAGAGTCTTTAGGGTCCGGGTTTAAGCCCTTAGACGACAATTCAACTACGAAATCAGCGTATACCTGGCCCTTGATCGGGCCTCTGGGCTCGTACTGAGTATCGAACTTGGATAGCTCGACCGACCATCGCACCAAAAGCCCTGCTATGTCAGGTTTTTGCAAAACCTTTTGGATAGGGAGGTCAGTCATTACACGCAAGAACTTAGTCTCTTCGCTGAACAAAGTTACAGCTTGACACTTGGGGGCTTGTGTAACGACCAGTCCTCGGTGTCATTGACCGCTAGTAGATGTGGGGCCACGTAAGCCGGGCCCCACAAGCGGCATGGGCCAGCGCTTTGCAGACAGTACGCCCGGAGGGTCGAGGAGTGGTCGGGCCTCGGTCGTGTAAGGAGGGCCCCACAAGTGGTATGCATAGAGTGCCTTGTGGATAGTACGCCTGGAGGGTCAAGGAGTGGTCGGGCATTGGTCATCAGGATATGCTGACGTGTCCTCGAACCTCGGCAGTCAAATAGCAGAGCTAGGCCACGAGAGGTGGATCCCAGACCACACACCATTTATCAGTTAGGGAGAAGCCTAGGTCATGAGAGTCCGTGCGTGTGGTGTTGATAACGCGTTCAGGCGTAACACAAGTAAAGAGCCACTGGAAAAGATACGACCTGTAAGGGTCACGTTCCAGGGGTGAAGCTGCACGCATGGCACGTGAGTAGCTAGGGCACTCCCAGGACGGGAGACCCCAGAGATCAGGTGCACGAGTTGGCACCCAGGTGGTCATCCCGTCAGAGGTTGCACTCCAATTAGGGAGCCTTACGCGCTAGGTAGCTATAAGAATGGGTATTAGCGACGTTAGGGCACACCCTCATAAACCCTAATTTGGGTAGTGGAAACAATGGAGACCCTAAACTATATAAAGGGTAGTAATAAACCTAACAAGGTACGCTATTCACTTGCGCAACTTCACACACAGTGTTTACACAGAGCTTTTATGCTTAACAGTTTTGGTGTTTCCTAGCCCTAAGATTGACTTGAGTGTCGGAGTTCAAATGGCCTCTAGGGTACCCTTTGTCTTTGTGATTTCAGGTGTTAGATCGAGAGAAAGGCACGAATGAAGGCGCAGAGAATCGGGCGTGGAAGTATCGCGAGACGTACGAAGGCAATCCAGTCAACCGGCAGGAACATTTAGAATGTATTGAATCCTGCATTCACTGAACAAACACAGAATAATCTAGTCCAAAAACAGATATGCGCCATACATCAGATTTCAAATAAGCAGAGTTGTATAAGAACAACCGGTTATTTCGCATAGATAATCGGTTAAAATTCTGTAAACCAAAAAACAGCAGTTTTAAAACTTCAAAATTTAAAACAGTTTAACACAATTAAGAACATTACAGCTCCCAACAACACTTCTCCCCCTATTTGTCTCATCAAATAGACAAATCAAAAGAAGACACAATTAAGATAAAGCATGCATATCAAGAATTCCCAATTCATTTCTTAGAGAATAGAACCTGTCCTTTGATAAAGGTTTGGTGAAGATATCAACAAGTTGTCTCTCCGTGGAAACAAACTTGATTTCATAGTCTTCATTGGTTATATGATCACGAATGAAGTGGTGTCTTATTTCAATATGCTTTGTCCTTGAGTGTTGGACTTGATTCTTTGTCAAGTTAATGGAACTTGTGTTGTCACACAGAAGAGGAACTTTGCTAATCCTTAATCCAAAATCTTCAAGCTGTTGTTTGATCCATAGAATTTGTGCACAATACCTACCAACAACTATATATTCAGCTTCAGCAGTGGATAAAGCTACACATGCTTGCTTTTTACTATGCCATGAAATGAGGTTTGATCCAAGTAAGTGACATGTGTTAGAATTATAGGGCTAAAACAAAAGGGGGGTAAATTGTTTTTGAAAGATTTTCGCAAGTATTGAAGGTAGAGTGAAAGGCTATGAAGAATTAATCAAAGGAAAATCTGTTAAGCCAAATACAAAACTGATTTTATGCTTGATGCAGAAATTCAACCTGTTGTTTTACGAAATAATCGGTTGTTTTTATCAGCAGTTTTATCAAAACAAATTTAAAGCAATTTAAAGAGTGTAAGGATAGAAAGATTCACACAGAATGTTTATACTGGTTCACTCAACACCTGAGCTACATCCAGTCCTCAGAAACCACTGAGAATTCACTATGTAATCAATCACATATTACAATTTACAGAACCACAAAGAGGTGACTTTGAATCCCACAAATCCCACTCACCCTCTTTGCAACACCACACACCTCAAGCCAGAATCCCACTGACTTTACAGGATTTCACACTCCAAGAATGTTGATCTTGATCCCCTCAAGAACACACAACACTTCTCGGAAACACCAGTACAAAAATACAATTATTAAGAAGGAAGGGAATAGAATACACCTGGGTAAATCACAAGATCAAAAATTTGAATACAAGACCCAATCCTATTCCACACACTTGAGATGATCCAAAGCTCTTTCAAAACTACAAAACTGTTTTTGATTGATCTCTTTTCCTTAGTTTTTGCATAGGAGTGTAAAACCACCTTTTTATCTTTCAATCAAATGGTTAAAACAGTTTACAACAAAAGCCAAGAAGCTGTTGGAATCATTTAAAACAGAAAAACCACCTAACAACATTCTGTTAAGGATTTCAGCAAAACAGTCGGTTGATTTCGAAATAACCGATTGAATGTTATTTGACAGCATTCAAAATCACTAAGTGTCAAATAACCTGTTGTTTCAAAATTTTAACCTGTTAAAATTTGTTTGACAGCAAAGGCAAAGACAAAGCTTTTCCAAATTAGTTTGAAATCTACTAAGTGTCAAACAACCTGTTAAATCGAAATTTCAACCTTTTGAAATCTCACTTCCTATTAGAAAATCTATCTTTTCAAAAAGTTGAAGATTCAATTGAGTTTGGATCAACTTAAGGAGTGAATTAACAACTTTCAAACAACTAGACACACACACACAACAGCAGCAAGGTCTTCAAGCTTTCCACTAGGATTTGGAGACATCAAAGCATCTTGTTCAACAACATGTTCCACTTGTACTCTTCCTATCTAATTTGCAACCTGCAAAATCAGAGTCAGAATAACCTACTAAATGAATAAGAGAGTGTGAGGGATACCATAAGCCCATGGATATTGTGCCTTTTAGA